>Ga0114962_10001322_pt1 | contig 21471 bp, 12 predicted proteins | sample C_130820_MF_Meta_FD_87017 | JGI IMG/M metagenome (GOLD analysis project Ga0114962, IMG submission 87017) | Freshwater microbial communities from Lake Croche, Canada to study carbon cycling - C_130820_MF_MetaG | ecosystem: Environmental > Aquatic > Freshwater > Lake | place: Lake Croche, Canada... | reverse complement strand
CATTAATATCTTGAACTTCAATAGTAAATTTGGATGCAATATAAGTGTTGTAATAACTATAAGTTCGTGTATCAGGATTAGAAATCAAACTCATCCAATCATCAAACAATTTCTTTACTTGCATATCATTATCAACATAAAAAGTTAGATTTATTGGTTCGTATAGTTTTTCATAAGGCACTTCACGAAATTCACCGAATGTTCTGTTCTGAACAGTAGAATAGTTTATTCCTGGAAGTTGAACTGTGTCACAGAACAACAAAATCTTTCTTAAATTACCTGGATTTATTCCAGCTGGTGGAGTAAATTCTACACCAAATCTATTAGAACGAGCTAATGCTCCAGTTTTAACTTCAGCTATAAACTGGTTAATTTTATTTGGTTTAGCATCTTTTCGTGCAGTGTCTTTAGTGAGGAATGGTAAGTTAAGTGCCATTTTAAGCCCTTCTTATTTTTCTGATCGAATCCGACCATATTTCTTGTTTAGATGCACCAACAAATCGTTCAACTGGAAGCAACATAGCAGTCGCCCAATCATCGGCATCAATTTGTCTAAATTGTGTTCTTACATGACCAGTTAAATACTGTTTAACGCATGGTTGTGCAGCAGCAAATCGAGAAACTCCATCTATAACCTGCCATGAATACTTTAGTCTAGTTGTTTCATCCATACGATTATTAGATTTAAATACTAACAAAGAATCTAGGAGTCTAATCCTTAGATGATACGGAAGGTAATGCATATTCAACCCCATGAATCCATCTGGAGTTCTACTAAATGGAAATACCAAAGGAAATCTATCATAGTAAGGTAACTCTTTTTTACCTTTAGGATCATAGCCATACATGTATAGTCTTCCAGGCATAATTCTAGTGACTAATTGATCTGTATTACCATTTAACACTTTCGCTGGAGTGAGTTGTTGCTTAGTCAGCAGAGTGACTTGTTGTTCGAACCATCCTTTAGACTTTCTAACGCTTGTAGCCAAGTCATATTTGTTTCGTTCGAATACATCGAGCATTGGTGATTTTTGAGCCATACTCTTATTTAGGTGCTAGACCCAACTCGTGTTCTGTTATAATTTTAAACTCCCATCCTCGATCTTTGGCAAACTCGCTTGCTGCTTCCCATTTTGCTTGGTTTTTCATAAATGATAGAGACTCTTGTAAATATCTCTGGGTTCTCTTTCCAGGATAAATAGGTGGTTGGGTTTGTATTTTTGGTTTGACTTCAACCAGATAGGTTTTACCTGTAGATACAGTAATCTTAAAATCCACAAAATAACGATGAATACGATTATCTGTTGGACATTTGTATGGTATAATAGTTTCCTCAGAACTCCACTTTAATACGCTAGGGTTTTTATCACACCATGCAGCGAATCGTGTTTCCCAGCTGGATCTCATAATAATGTTTGAAGGATCCCCTGTATATTTTTCTGGGAATATAGGAATATACTTTCTTTTGTGGAACATAAATAACTAATTAGGATAACAACAACCATATTTAGGGTTAAAACAATAAATGGCAATCCTCTCCGATCTTAGAAACCAAGCATCTTCAGCTGTACAAGCTGTTAGAGATAAAGCAACATCACTTAGTGCTCCTCCTTATATGGGTAGTACTAGAGGAGCAGAACTGCATAAAGGAAATGCTGAGTCGTCTCCTTATGAAGTGAAGCAACATATGTATCCAAGCGATTTATTGTCAGATAATGGTACACAGTACGGTGGAAACTATGTTATATTCTATATTAATATTGCTGTTGATTCTAAACTAGCAAAATCATTAACTGCAGATAATTTTGTAGAAAATATTACTCCAAGAGATCGTGGAGATCTGATTGCTCAAAATTTAACAACTGGAAAACTACTTGCAGCACAGACTGGATTAATCGCTGGCGGTGCTGTTCTTGGAGAAGCATTGGGTGTCGGTAAAGTTGCTGGAACTGCAGCTGTGCTAGCTGAAGTTGGTGCAGTAACGACAACAACAATGGCTGCATCAGCATCTCGTGCTCAGAAAAGATTAAAGACTGCGATTGCCATGCATGTACCAAATCAATTACAGATTAGATATGGTATGCAGTGGGGCGACGAGGATACAGGTGCTCTTCAAATGGCAACTACTGCTTCTGAAGAATTATTAGCTGCAGTTTCAGCGGGATCTGCCAAAGGATTAGCAGAACCAGCACAAGCTATCATTACAAATTTGGCATTATCAAAAGGTCCAAATGCAGCAGGATTATCCGCTGCAACAGGTATGGCATCAAATCCTAAAAAGGAACAAATATTTAAGGGAGTTGATTTTAGATCGTTTAGTTTTGATTATCAATTTTTCCCAAGAAGCGCAGAAGAAGCTGCTAATGTTTTAAACATTATTAAAACATTTAAGTATCATATGCATCCTGAGTTTAAAGATAATAATAATTTTATTTACATTTATCCATCTGAGTTTGATATCTTTTACTATAACAATGGAATAGAAAATCAGAATATTCATCGTCATACATCTTGCGTATTAAAAGAGATGTCAGTCAACTATACACCTAATGGTGCATTTACTACATTTGCAAATGGTATGCCGACACAGATTAATGTCACTATGATGTTCCAAGAACTTGCTCTTCTTACCAAAGACAAAATTTCAGAGGGTCTATAATGTACTTCGATCAATTTCCAAAGTTTTTATACGACTTCAAATATGGTAATACTACAAAAACTGCAGTCACTACTGATATAACTAGAAATATTCGTTTCAGAAAAGAACTACTAGAAAATATTGCTCTTTACGATGAGTATGACATTGTTGATGGAGAGACTCCAGAAATTATTGCCGAAAAGATATATGGTGATCCAGAATATCATTGGATCAACATGCTGGCAAATCAAAAACATGATTACATTTCAGACTTTCCCCTAACTGAATTTGCGCTAGAAAAACATATTGTAGATACTTATGGTGCTCAGCGATATGCAATTAAACATTATGTTAATGCTGCAGGATTTGTTGTGAACTCGACTGCTACTGGTGCTGTATCAGTATCTAATGATGCATATGAAAGATCTCTAAACGAAGCCAAACGAAGAATCAAAATAATTTCTCCAGAATTAATAACGAGTGTATTGACACAATTTAAAGAATTGATATAATGGCTTCTAGTCAACAATTGAGATTTGCTGGCGATGTCAGCATCAACAAGGTTAAAATAACTACTCAAAAGGGATTTGGGCAGGATATTACCACTCAAGTTTTAACTGTACAATTTTATGAAGATTTATTCTCACCATTTATAACTGGTAGTATAATCGTTAAGGAATCATTAGATTTCATTAACTTATTCCCATTTATTGGTGAGGAATATCTTGAGTTAGACATAACAACTCCAGGTTTAGCTGGTAAAATTAATGGTCTTAAAGGTAACTACTACATCTATAAACTAACAGACAGAGAATTGCTCGGAGATCGCTCCGTAATTTATCAATTACATTTTGTTTCTGTTGAGGCTATAACTGATTTAAATAAAAAAGTTAGTCGTGTTTTTGGTGATAAAGTTTCAAATTTAGTTAAACCATTTCTTGAAGATAAAGTTTTTGGATTAGAAACTAAAAAGAAAGTTTTTGTTGAACCAACTTTAAGCAATGTAAAATATATTTCTAACTATTGGTCACCAGTTAAAAATATTCAGTATCTATGTGAACATGCAGTGAATACGAATAAGACTCCAAACTATGTTTTTTTTGAGAATAGAGATGGATTTTATTTTATTAGTTTGGAACAATTGTATCAAGGTAAGATGTATCAAGAATTTACCTATGACAAATATACTCGTGATAAACTACCGAGTGGAAAAGATGTTCGAAATGTAAATGAAGATTTTAAAAGAATTACTGACATTAGTATTCCAGTAGCATACGATTATATGGATAGAATTAGTAATGGTATGTTATCATCAAGACAAATTATGTATGATGTTACCAAGAAAACTTATTCAGTCAAAAACTACAATATGTTTGATCGATTTCCAGATCAAAAGCATTTAAATAAGTATCCAGTAAATTCTGATAGAGCCATTTTTAGAGCAAATTCTACTCTTATTAATTTTCCAAAAGATTTTGGTAACTTTAATGGTTTTGAAGATGTCACTAATGCTAAATCGTTTCAACAGCGAATTTCAACAATGAAATTAGCAGAAGCCAATAAATTAGACATCACAGTTCCAGGAAGAACAGATTATACAGTTGGTCAAAAAGTTGGAGTAGTTTTGAATAGAATTGAACCATTCTCTGTTAAAGATAAAGATACAACTGATAAAATGTTTTCAGGATACTATTTAATTGCAGCTATAAATCACCATGTGGACAGAGAAAAACATGAGTGTCATATGCAATTAATTAAAGAATCTTCTCAGATGGATATGAATAGGAACAAATAATGAATTTTTACTATGGTGTCGTAGAAAATAGAATTGATCCGTTAAAACTTGGTCGTTGTCAAGTCCGAGTTGTTGGACTACACACTCATGATAAGTCTCAATTACCAACTGCTGATTTACCATGGGCACACCCAATGCAGCCAGTTACTTCTGCTGCAATGAATGGAATTGGTTCATCTCCGATTGGACCAGTTGAAGGAACATCTGTTATTGTTATCTTTGCGGATGATAATCACCAACAACCAATTATGATTGGTACAGTTGGAGGAATTCCTTCTACACCAGCACCAATCGATGCGGATGATAATACACCAATTAGTTCTACGGTAAAGGTAGAAAAGATATCATTAAGAACTATTCCTGGACCAACCACGGGAGTGCAATTAACATTCTATGATCCAGAATATGATGCTACTAATTTAACAAAAGACTTAAAACCAAATATGAAGGTTGTGGCTTTTGGTATTCCATCAGAAACTACTATTGTTTCTATTGATAGTGGTACTAAAATCACAATTAGTAAACCAGTTTTAAAGTATGAAGAAAACATTGTAACTTTTGAGGCAGCACCATCTAACTTAGAAGCAATTCAGACCACTAAAGTTAATGATTTTATCGCTAGCATAAACCCATTTACACCTAAAGATACATTAAAGAAAACCCCTGTAAATTCATCTATACCTACCGTACCACCGCCAAAAGAATCTCCAAATGCTAATCTTTCTACTCTAGGTATTAAGGCACTTCTTGAAGCGTGTGATAAAGTTGGATTAACAACTAAAGAACAGAAGTGCGCTTTGCTAGGTATTTGTGGAGGTGAGAGTCGTTGGATTACACCGAATGATGAAGATTACCAATATAGCAAACCTGCATATTTAAAAACTATTTTTAAATTTGCCACAGATGCAGAAGCAGAACAATATTCTAATGCTAGAAAAAAAGGACTGACTCGTTATCAATTTTTCTCATGGGCATATGGTCCAAATGGTAACGGAAAATTAGTTGGTAATAAAACTGCCGATGAAGGTGGAAAGTATTACGGAAGAGGGTTTATTCAGCTAACTGGTAAACCTAATTATGAACGATTCCAAAAAGAAGCTGCAAAATATGGATACAATCTTAACATTGTTAATGATCCAGATTCTATAAACAATGATATAAATGCAGCAGCAGTTATAGCTGCACTATTTCTTAAATTAAATGTTCCATCTGGTATCAGTGCTAATGCTCACCCTGGATATTTTTATGCAGCTAAAGCAAAAGTTGGTAACAACACTCCAGCTATCGCAGAACTTAAAAAATCTTATTATGAGTATTTTTATGGGTATTCATCAGAAGTTGGTGGTGAGAAAGATGCTGGTCCAGCTAAAATAGATCAACCACCAGTAGGTGTAGTTACTTTACCTCAACCATCTGCCGAGTCTGTTAAGACTGGATCTGATACTATTGGGTTCAGAGATCCAAATAATAAGTATCCACTAAAAGATTATGTTGGTGAACCTGACACCAATCGTTTAGCACGAGGTATTATTGATGGTACAGTGCTTAAGAAAAAAGATGCATTAAGAAAACGAACAGTACCAAAAGCCAACAATGGAGGAAATTGGGATCAACCAGAAGCTGCTTATGGTGCACAATATCCATTTAATAAAGTATTAGAAACAGAATCTGGGCATGTACAAGAATTTGATGATACTCCAGGATACGAAAGAATTCATACATATCATCGTTCAGGAACATTTAGTGAAATAGATCCTTCTGGATCTCAAATCAATTATATTATTGGTGACAATTACATCATCATGGATAAAAATGGATGCGTATCTGTTGCTGGAGAGTTGAATATTACAGTAGAAGGTAATACAAACATTTATGCTCGTAATCAGGCTAATATTCAAGTAGAAGGTAGTGCAGTAGTTAATGTTGGTGACACTTTAACTGTTGGTGTGCATAGTGATGTTAACATGGCTGTTGGTGGTAATTTTAATCTTAAAGTTGCTGGAGATTATAATGTTCAAGCTGCAAACATAAATCATCTAGCCGATAACTACCTTAGTCTTAGTGCAAAAGAGTATAGTCTAGTTTCATCTGGATCTATTAATATGCTTGGATCTAGTAAAGTTAATTTACAATCCAGCGGTACTATGGATATTAAAGTTGGTGGAGTTCTTTCTGCAGATTACACTCAAGGTCAGTTCGGTAATGGTGCAGCTGGAACTGAGACTATTGTAGTTCAACCAGTTGCTCTCACTCCACCTGATATTGGAACACCTACTTTAAAATTCATACCATATGAAGCTCCAAAAGAAAGAGCATTTGAAGAAAAGGCTGGAGCAGAAACCCCATCTGATTTTGATACTCCAGAAGGTCGTGCAATAATAAACAAAGAACAAAAAGCAGAGGGTGTAGAAAATCCTGCAGCAGCTGCTCCAGTAGATGCTGCACCTCCAACCAAGGGTAATAAGACAACTGTTCCTGTTGACTGCCAAATCATCTATAATACTAAAAACTTTACGAATGATTTTAGAATGTCAACTAACTTTGTTTTGGGTATGTTAATGGAAGGTGGTACTGGTGGTAAACATAAGTTAGTTGATCAGATGTTAAAAGATTCTAAAACTGGTCCAGAAAAACTATACACTGTGTCAGAAATTGTATGTAATCTAGCCCAGACTTGTCAAAATCTTTTGGAACCAGCATTACAAGTTTTACCCAGAGGAATAGATGGTATAAACAAAACATGGATGATTAACTCAGGTTATCGTTTAAGAGGATTAACTGCAAATGAATCTCCAACATCTGATCATTGTAAGGGAAGAGCGTTTGATATTGGTATTATGCCAAAAACTAGAGATTTTCAGCAGTATAAAAAGACTTATGATATTGCTGTTTTACTAGAAAAAGTTCTTCCCTATGATCAATTAATCTTAGAATATCGTTATCCAAATGTCTGCTGGATTCATGTATCTTACAATGCTAACTCTAGAAGAAAACAAGCATTCACTATGGTAAATGATTCAGTTTATAAAGGGAATGTAAATGGCGGATTTATTCTGCTTGAAGATATTCCTGCTCCTCCTAAGAAGAATTAAACATGGGTGGATTTGCTAAAGAGGGAGATTTGTCTCAGGGTATAGATGGACCAGCGACTCCTTTAACTTACAAGAATCAAGCAGTTAAAACTTTTGTGCAGGGAATGAGAATAGCACTCGTAGGAGACCAATATCAACCACATCAGGTAGGATTAGTCACTCATAGTGCTGCCCAACGAGAAATTGTAACTGGATCTTCAAAAACCTTCTTTGAGGGTAAGGCAGTAGCCAGATATGGAGACGATATTGCAGATGGAGACAAAGTTGGTGGAGAAGGTTTTAACACTTTCATAGAATAACCTAAATAAACGATATGGCAAGAAATACAAGAATTTTCTCGGATTTAGATCTTAACTTCACTGCACATCCAGTGACTGGAGACATAACTCGTAGATTTGATGAGGATGCCATCAAACAGTCTGTCAAAAATCTATTATTGACCAGAAACTATGAGAGACCATTTCACAGCGAAATTGGATCTCCTATTAGACAGTTATTATTCGATCTACCTGGACCAATGTTTAATGTTATGCTCCAGAGAGCGGTCATTGATGTGATCAATAATTTTGAACCAAGAGTTAGCATTATTGATGTAAGAGTTGATGACTATTCAGATGCAAATGAAGTTTATATAACTTTAGAATTTAAAATTGTCAACACCGAGAGACCACTTACTCTCGATTTAGCCTTAGAGAGAACACGATAAATGGCAATCACCACAACTAGTAAAAGAATGAGTGTATCAGAGTTAGACTTTGATACAATTAAAACCAATCTTAAAACATTTCTTAAAGGTCAATCGGAGTTTCAAGACTATGATTTTGAAGGCTCTGGCATGGCAGTTCTTATAGATCTGCTAGCATACAATACTCACTATAATGGTATCTACACCAACTTAGCCGTAAATGAAATGTTTCTTGACTCTGCGAGTAAAAGAGCATCAGTAGTGTCTTTATCAAAAATGCTTGGTTATACACCAAGATCTGCAGTCTGCGCCAGAGCAGTCGTTAATGCTACTATTAGCGCACCATCTTCAAGCCCAGATGTCGCTACACTTTCAGCACAACAACCATTTTCAACTTCTATTGATGGAACATCTTATACTTTTTATAATTTAGAAGATGTTACTGTTTCAAGAAGTGCAAGCGGTAATTATACATTTTCAAATTTAAACATTATTGAAGGTACACCACTATCATACAAATATACAGTTGCTACTGGTGTCCGTTATATTATACCAAATGCAAATATTGATATTTCTACATTATCTGTTCAAATCCAAGAATCTGCAACTTCAGACATGTATGAAACATTTACACGAGCAGAAGATTTGACATCAGTGTCTGACACTACAAAAGTATATTTCTTAAAAGAAATTGATGATGGTCTTTATGAAATTACCTTTGGAGATGGTGTATTAGGTGTTGCCGTAGAAACAGGTAATGTTGTTACAATTAACTATTTTGTTTCTAGTTTAGACGCACCAAACTCTGCAAATATTTTCACATATAATGGAATATCAGTACTAGGTAGTAACTTGTCAGTTGTTACTGTTGATGCTGCCTCAAATGGTTCTGCTTCAGAAGATCTGGCTTCAATTAAATTTAATGCGCCAAGATTATTTGCTGCACAAAATCGTGCTGTCACACCTGATGATTATAAAGCATTAATTTATAGTAAATTTCCAGCTGCACAAACAGTGCAAGTTTGGGGTGGAGAAGACAATAATCCTCCAGTTTATGGTAAGACATATATTTGTATTAAACCAAAAGATGCTACTAAATTAACAAATCAGCAAAAAGAATTAATAGCAACTGAAATTCTTAATCCAAGAAGCGTTGTTTCTATTACTCCAGAAATTGTTGATCCAGAATATTTTAATATTAAGGTAACATCATTCGTTCACTATAATCCTAAAGAAACTAGTAAGACTGCGTCACAAATTGAAACTATTGTTAAAAATGCAATTCTTGATTATGACTTGAATGAACTACAAAAATTTGATGGCGTCCTTCGTTACACAAAATTAACAGGCATTATCGATCAAGCCGATCCTTCCATTATTAATAATATCACTCGATTAATGGTTCGTCACCCACATACTCCACAATACGGTGTTAATGCTCAGTATGTATTAAACTTAATTAACCCTATTTCTCAAGATGGTGGTAAACAAGGAGAGGTATTTGCATCTACTGGATTTTTTATTCCTGGAAGCACGAAGGTTCATTACCTTGATGATGATGCTGCTGGTAATATTCGTTTATACTATTTAAATACTAGTTTAGATAAAGTGTTTGTAAATAGAACACAGGGAACTATTGACTATGAAAACGGATTGATATTAGTTAATGGTTTAAACATTGTATCTTTAGATGGTGCATATTTTGAATGGCAAGTTAAACCAGAATCATATGATATCGTTTCGGCATTATATCAAATTGTACAAATCGATCCAACACTTTTAAATGTTACTGCTATCGCAGATAATACTGCCAATGGCGATCTTGGTGCTGGATACAATTATCAGTTCAACTCAATTAGATCATAATGTCAAGAACTCAATTATCATCTGTTGTATCTAGACAGATCCCTGAATTCATCAGGGAAGACTACCCAACATTTGTTGCTTTCGTAGAAGCATACTATGAGTATCTTCAAGAGCAAGGAGTAGATCTTTCTACTGCCAGAGATATTGATAAAACTCTTGATGAATTTGTTGTAGAGTTTAAAAAAGAGTTAGCACATAATCTTCCTCAAATTGAAGGCGACGAAAGATTTTTATTAACTCACATTAAAGATCAATATCTTTCAAAGGGATCAGAAGCATCATATAAACTTTTGTTTAGATTGTTGTTTGGTAAAAAAGTAGAATTAACATATCCAGGAACTCAGATGCTTCGTGCTTCTGATGGTCGATGGAATCAAGAAATTTCTGTTTTTGCCCAAGTTGATTTTGGTGACCCTCAAGATATTGTTGGTAAATTAGTAGACATCCAGACATCAACAAGATTAATTAGAGTTCTTGTTGATAGAAAAGAAGATTTAGTTGGTGAGGTAGATCGTATTGTTGCTCTTGGTGGTAATATCTATGAATTCTTTTTAGATAAAAAATTCTTTGGGGTTCTAAAACCAACCGATAAAATAAAATATAAAGACACATTTCAAGCCACTATTCTTCCAGCCACTCAAACACCAAAAATCACACAACCTGGAAAAAACTTTCGTGTTGGGCAAGTGTTTGAAGTTCGTTCTGGAACGGGAACTGGTGCTCTATTAAAAGTTACCGCAGTTGATGATAACAACGGTATTAAATATGGAGAATTTATTAAGTTTGGTATTGGATATACTGCAGATTTTGCTGTAAATTTACTTGCAACAAATACTGTAAATGCAACACAATTAGCAATAGCTGGTGCATCATCTAGTAGATCTGGAAACAATTTAACTATTGGAGACAGGACTTTAGGTTTCGATGAACAAGGTTATGTAAACCTTGGAGATTTCGTTACATACGATTATGTAGATGGTACATATGCTGGTTCTATTATTCGTGAGTTTTCATTAAATTATCGTAATGCTCAAACTGCTTCTGATGATCCAGCAATTATTGAAGTTAATCTTGGTGCTCTTGTTAAATATCCAGGATACTTTACATCAAATGCTGGTTTTTTAGATGACTCTATTTTTATTCAAGATAGTAAATACTACCAAGCGTTTTCATATGTGATTAGAATTGATGAACGATTATCTTCATATAAATCAGCAGTTAAAACTATGTTACATCCAGCTGGTATGGCATTGTTTGGCGAGTATAATATTACTAATAATGTTGATTTAAGTATCACTTTAGAATCATTGGTTAAATCTCTTGGTATTGGTCTTGAAGATACTTTTGCGTTTGTAGATACTGGTAGAGTCTCGTTAAATATCACAAAAGTTCTATCAGACTCTATAGATACACCATCGGATAGTTACATTGTAAGAGTTTTTGGTAAAGCACTAGACGATTCTATAGATACACCATCGGATAGTTTTACACAATTGTTTAGTAAAACATTGGCAGATACATACAGTGGAATGTCTGATAGTACTGCTACATTTACTATCGGCAAAGCATTAGCTGATTCTAGTGTAGGAACTCTGATAGATTCTATCATTAAAATTGATACTGATAAAGTACTGGCAGATACTCCAGTTATTTCAGAATCTTTGACCCAATCCGTGGCTAAATATCTAGAAGATACAAGTGTTGGTACTTTAACCAATGAAGGTAAGGTATGGAAAAATTCATACCAAGGACAAGATTATTATTCATCAAATTATAGTGTAGGTCTAGAACAGACAACCACTAATTAACTAAAACAGGAGATCCCTATGATTCAACAACAAGAAAACCTAAAAGCGACAGGTAAAGTTCGCATCGTTAAAACTAATGCACAAGGTGTTACGCTTCAAGATTTTGAAGTACCTAATTTAGTTGTAACAGCTGGTAAAAACTTCATTGCATCTTCAATGATCAAAACTACCACTAACAGCCCAGCAGCAATGACTCACATGGCTATTGGTACTGGTTCTACTTCTCCAGGTGCTAGTGATACTACACTAGGTACTCAAACTGGTCGTGTTTCACTATCTGGTAACACAGTTTCTACAAATACAATTACATATACTGCGACATTCCCAGCTGGTACTGGTGATGGTGCTATTACTGAAGCAGGTATTTTTAATGCTTCTTCAGGTGGTACAATGCTTTGCCGTACTACATTCCCAGTTGTTAATAAAGCATCTGGTGATACAATCGCTGTAACATGGGTTGTAACAGTAAGTTAATTTAAGTTTAAGGTTCTGCTAAATGGCGACATCATCTTCTCTAATTAAAACAATCCTGCATAAAACTCTTGCAGAGGGTGTTTACAAGGATGTAACAACTAGAAGTTCTAATTATTACTATTTCCTTGGAAAAACATTGGAGTGGGATGATGAGGCTACTCCACCTTATCCAGTGGATAGTTATGCATATGAACGAGCAGTTCGTGATGATATTATCACGATGAAAGCCATCACACCTTCTGATGTATCATTTGTTATTCCTCGTGTGAATTGGACTACTGGTGTAATTTATGATATGTTTGATGATGAGTATTCAACAGAAGTCCTTGGTCTTAATATCGCCAATGGCGGAACTGGTTATACTTCTCTTCCAACTATTACAATTACAGGTGGTGGTGGTACTGGTGCTAAATTTTATCCAATTGTTTATGATGGCTCTATTATTGAAATTGAGTCAATTGGAGTATCTGACACTTCAAGAGGATCTGGATATACTTCTACTCCAACTGTAACAGTTACAGGTGGTGGTGGATCTGGTGCAGTCTTACAAGCAATTGTAAATATTGCTCCTTCTGGCGCACAAAAATTAGAAGAGTCGAATTTCTATGTTCTCACAGAAGATTATAATGTATACAAATGTTTAGATAATAACAACAATGCTAGTTCAACTGCAAAACCATTAGGTACTTCTACTTCTCCAATCACTACAGCTGATGGCTATGTTTGGAAATTTATGTATACTGTTCCTATTAATTTAAGAAATAAATTTTTATCTGAAGATCAGATGCCTGTGGTTTCTGCCCTTTCTAATCAGTTTTATTCTAATGGTGCTATGGATAGTATCATTATTAATAATAAAGGAACTGGATATACCACAGCAACGCTAACTGTTTCTGGTGATGGATATCGAGAAGAAGATCCAACATTTTTAACTAGCATAATAATTGCTTCTGGAGGTAATGGTTACATTAGCCCAACAGTAACTTTTGGAGACCCTACTGCCAATGCGTCATCATTTATTGCTAACTCTGCAGTATTTTTAGGACAAAAAATTTACAACAGCGTATTTGATTTTTACGAAATTGTTACTCCTGGAACTATGTCTTCTTCTGCGCCAACTCATAGGCAAGGTACTGTACAAAATAATACTGCTGCATTAAAGTATCTTGGCACTAGAGTTAAGGGAACAGTAAATACATCAAACACTACAGTTACAGCAGGTTCATTTACTACTGGTGTAAAATATACAATTGCTTCTCTTGGAACTACTAATTTTGTAACAATTGGTGGCACTGCATCAGCAGTTGTGACAGGTTCAATTTCTGGAACTACATTGACTGTTTCCGCAGTTGCTTCTGGAACGCTAGCTGTTAATACTCGTATCACTGGTACTGGAGTGACTGCTGGAACTTATATTACTGCTCTTGGAACAGGAACTGGTGGTACTGGTACTTATACAGTTAGTGCATCTCAAACAGTTTCTTCCACTACTATAACAGGACAACCTGCAGTTGGTGCTACTTTTACTGCAACTGGTGCGGGAACTGGAACAGGAACTGCAACTACAAAATCTATTTCAAGCATAACATTACTTGGTGGTGTTAGAGAAATTAATATATTAAACGCAGGTTCGGGTTATACAACTGCACCAGCAATCACATTTTCGGGTGGTGGTGGATCGGGTGCTGTTGCCTCTGCTAAAATGAGTGGTGGCTCAGTCATATACTGCACAGTGTCAAATCAAGGTGATAATTATACTAGTGATCCAACTGTAACATTTGGTACACAATGGACTGCAGCAACTGCAGTTTTGGTGGGACAACAATATTTTTATTCTGGAAGATTATACACAGTGACAGGTGCTGGAACTACTCACGCTTCTACTGCACCAACTCATACTTCTGGATCTGCTTCTAATGGCACTGCTACATTATTATATGCTGGTGTTCCAGCTACTGGCGAAGTTGTTCGTAGATATGGATCAGGGTATAGTGCTGCACCAACAATTACTATTACTGATGCAGCAAGAGCAGGAACTGCATCTGCAGAATTATCTTTCTTAACATCAAAGTCTGAGGCAAAATTACTTCCAGTTTTAGATGCTGGACAAATTGTTGCTGTTATTGTTGAAAATCCAGGAGTTGGTTATTCAACTGCAACGATTACAGTTTCAGGAGATGGATCAAATGCTGCTCTTAAAGCAGATCTGAATATTGGAACAATTCAATCTTTACAGGCAAACAACGAAATTTTAACTTCACCTGGAACCATTAATGCCATTAAAATTATTTCTGGTGGATATGGTTATGGTGTTGCCAATGTCGAAATACAGGGTGATGGAATAAATGCTACTGCTTCAGCAGTGATTGATACTGCTTCAGGTAAGATAACTAAAATTACTATCACAAATCCAGGACAAAATTATACTTTTGCAAATATTGTTGTTACAGGTAATGGATACGGAGCAAACCTCAGAGCAGTAATGGCTCCATTTGGTGGCCACGGCAAAAATGCACCAAATGAATTATTTGCTCAAACCTTAATGTTTTATAGTAATGTGTCAACTGACTTGAATCAAGGTGTTTCTGTAAACAATGACTATCGTCAATTGGGTATTGTTAAAAACCCGAATCAATATAACTCTGACCAAAGATTTCAAGGAACTATTGGATCAGGATGTTTTATTGTACAAGCTGCAATTAATACATCCCAGTTTCCACAAGATACTAATGTAACAGTCACACGAACTATTGATGGCACTGATTATGATAGAAGATACCGTGTTGTTGCAGTTTCTTCTTCCAGCGCACTATTACAATCATTAGATAATGACACACCTTTAATCAATGATACTTTTTCGAATACCGATGGATATATCTTCACTGTTTCATCAGTGGGTAATCCAACCATAGATAAATATTCTGGTCAGTTAATGTTTATTGATAACAAAGCAGGGTTTACACCCTCTGCTGATGAAACAGTTACCTTAAGAACAGTTATCAGATTCTAACATAAATAGATTAGAACCAACTAAAGAGAAAATTACGAATGGCTATTGATTTTAACACCGAACCGTATTACGACGATTTTACCGAATCAAAAAGATTCTTGCGTATTTTGTATCGTCCAGGATATGCTGTCCAAGCACGAGAACTAACTCAGATGCAGACTATTCTGCAAAATCAAATTTCTCGTTTTGGTAGTCATGTATTCAAAGAAGGCTCACTAGTTATCCCAGGAGAAATCGGGATTGATACTAAAATTGCTTATGTTAAATTAGAAGCTACATATAGTGCTGTTCTTGCTGATACAGTTATAGATAAATTCGCTGGTTTGATTATTGAAAATACTGCTGGAGTACAGGCACAAGTTATTCACTATACTGTTTCTTCTGGTGCCGATTCTGCAGCACTATTCATTCGCTATTTAAATTCTGGCGATAATAATACAACAAAAACATTCTCTGATTCAGATATTTTAACAAATTTAACTGGGACAAATCTTGCAGGTAATGAAATCACTGCAGGAACATATACAGTTCAGGCTGCTACTTCTTCTTCAACTGGAACTGGATCTATTGCAACTATTAAACAAGGTGTTTATTATATTAAAGGACATTTTGTTTTAGTACCAGAACAAATACTTATTCTTGATAAATTTACAAATACTCCATCATATAGAATTGGTTTAGTTACTTCTGAGTCTATTATTACTGCAGAAGAAGACGGAACTCTATTTGATAACGCACAAAACTCATTTAACTATGCTGCCCCTGGAGCCCATCGATACTATATCGATGCTGTACTAACAAAACTGTCTATAGATAGCACACAAGATATAGATTTTATTGAGTTGATTCGTGTTGGTGATGGACAAACTCAAAGTATAGTTGATAAATCAGAATACTCATATCTTGAAAAAGAATTTGCCCACAGAACATATGATGAGTCAGGTAACTACACAGTTAAGAATTTTGAGATTGATGTTCGTGAGTATAGAAATAATAATCGTGGTGCGTGGACATCAGGTCGTGTTTATTTAAATGGTGATGTAGTAACCAATAGTGATTACACATATGTTGCAAAAAACAGTGGTACTTCTTCTAGTAGCACTGCACCAACTCATACTACAGGTTCTGTTTATGACGGATCTGTTTCTGGTGTTGGTACATCTGGTGTTCAATGGGAGTATAATGCTACTCCTTATTATAATCGTGGTGTTTATACTCCAGGTACTTCAGAAAATCTTGGAACTCAACAGGCAAATGAAGCAAAATTGGCTATTGGTTTAGAGCCAGGAAAAGCATATGTGCAAGGTTACGAAATTGAAAAACCTGCCACTGAATATGTTACTGTTAATAAGGCTAGAGATTATCTTACAGTAGACAATGGAGTTATTCCTTCAACTGTTGGAAATTATGTCCTTGTAACTAATATTAATGGTGCACCACCAATCAGTGCAAATGCTAATGCTTCTTTTAATCAAGTAACTCTTTACAATAGAGTAACTTCTGCAGTTGGAACTATTCCTTCTAGTGGAACTATTGTTGGATATGCTCGTGCTCGTTTTATGGAATACCATAATGGAACAATTGGTGCACAAACTGCTATTTACAAATTAGGTATTTTTGATGTCCAGATGGTTTCTGGATATGATTTTAATCGTGATGTTAAATCATTTTATCATGTGGGATCAAGCAATGATGTTAATTTAAACTTTACTGCTGATATTGAAGGAACTACTGCAGTTGGTTCTGGAACATTAACTCGATTAATTGGTTCTGTTACTGCTTCTGCATCAACTACAATTACTGGTGCTGGAACTTCTTTTCAAACAGATCTTAGAGTTGGTGATTATGTTTTCTTGGGCACTGCTTTGAGAAGAGTTACTGCTATTGCATCTCAAGTTTCTCTAACAGTAGATTCTTCAATTTCAGTTACTGGTTCTACACTTGATAGAGTTGGAACTAAAGTATATGAACCAGAAAATACTTCTTTATTGTTCCCATTCCCATATTATGCAATTAAGGATATAACAGATACAGTTTATACTGTATATGAAACATTCACTAGTAGTGTTTCTGCTGGCTCGATCTCAATTGGTCCACCAAGTTCTGGAACATTTGCATCAGCTGCAACTACAACTAATTATACAGTTATTGATACTGACGCAACATCTGGTGGTGCTATTGTAGCAACCACTAGTATTACACCATCTGGATCAAGTGCTAGTATTACTGTTAGTACTGGTTTAAATGGAAGAAATGTTTTTGTTATTGCTGCAGTAAATAAAAGTGGGGCTTCTTTAACACAAAAATCTAAAACATTAGTTTCTGGTGCTACTAAAACATTTACTACTCAAGCAGCAGCACAGCAAACTGCTTTACTTTTAGGTAAAGCAGATGGATATCGTTTGGTATCTGTTAAAATGAAATCAGGAACATTTGGTTCTCCAGGTGCCACATACTCTATTGACATCTCCGATCGTTTTATTTGGGATGATGGGCAGAGATCCACTCACTACGATGTGGCACGATTAATTCTTAAAAATTCATATGCCCCACCAGAAGCACCAATTGAAGTAACATTTGATCACTTTACTCATGGCTCTGGTGATTATTTTACTAAAAATTCATATCCTGCAACTATTCAATATGGTTCTATTCCATACTTCCAAGGTGTTGCCTTGCGAGATGTTATTGACTTTAGACCAAGAATCAATGATGCTGGAACATCATTCACAGGAACAGGCTCAGGAACTACATTATTACCAAAGCGTGGTATTGATATTGTAACTGACTTCTCTTACTACTTGGCAAGAAAAACTAAAATTGCAGTAGACTTTGGTGGAACTTTCTTTGCTGTTGATGGTGTATCTTCTTTAAATCCAGGAGAACCATTAGATCCATCGTTGGGATTAGTTCTTTATAATTTAACATTAGAACCATACACATTTGGAACATTAAGTAATAATGTTCAAGTGAATAGAATTGATAATAAACGATACACAATGCGTGATATCGGAAAATTAGAAAAACGAATTGATAATCTAGAATACTATACCTCTTTATCTCTACTTGAACAGCAGACTGAATCTTTAGATGTTATAGATTCTACTGGACTAAGCAGATTTAAAAATGGTTTTATTGTAGATAATTTTGCTGGACATAATACAGGTGACACTTCATCCCCTGATTATATTTGTTCTATTGATATGGAAAGAGCAGAATTGCGTCCATTCTATACAATGCAAAATGTCAACTTAATTGAAGGTGTTTCTTCTGATTCAGATCGTCAATTAGCCAACTATAAACTTTATGGTGATGTCATTACATTACCTGTATCAAATCATTTACCAGTCGTTAAGCAAGCATATGCTTCTCGTTTAGAAAACATTAATCCATTTGCAGTTTTTACATTCTTGGGTGATGTTAAAATTAATCCGTCTTCCGATGATTGGTTTGAAACAGATCGTCGTCCAGATTTAGTTATTGATGTTGAAGGTAATTTTTCAACAATTAAAAACCTTGCTGAAAAAGCAGGTGTTCTTGGAACTGTTTGGAATGCTTGGCAAACTCAATGGACTGGTGCACCTATTAGTACTGGTCGTATTAAATATACAACTGGTGGAAACTGGGCGTCTCGTCAGGGGGATGTATATCTCACACAAGCAGAACTACAAGCAAAATTTGGTATTAATGAATGGGGTAATGCTCGTCAAATTACAGTTGAGACACAAGCAACTCAAGTCGGGCAAAAGAGAACTGGTATTAAAACTACTCTTGTTGAAAAAATTGACAGACAAGTTGTTGGAGATCGTGTCCTATCAACTGCAGCTATTCCTTATATTCGCTCAAGAAATATTCTCATTCAAATCCAGAAGTTAAAACCAAACACTCGTTTCTATCCATTCTTTGATGGTATTGATATTTCTGCTTACTGTACTCCAGCAACTAAAATCGCATACACTCCTACTGGAGCAACAGCTGCAGCAAAATTAGTGACACATAATAAATTTGATGTTGATACTAATGTTGGATCAAATGCTACTGCCACTGCTCGAAGAGTTTCTGGTGATTCTCAAGTTTGTTTAAATCGTGGTGATGTTATTACTGGTGCCACATCTGCTGCAACTGCAGTTGTTGTCGCAAAAGAATATGATGCAGAAGCTGGAACATATGCATTATATGTGGTTAATGTAACAGGAACATTCACTGATAGTGAAACTATTACTGCATCAAATCCACTTGGATATGCTACTGCTGCTTCTGGAACTGTTGGTACAAGAACTCTAAAATCTCTTGGTGGAACTTTAATCTCCAATTTTAATGGTGATTTACAATTATTGTTTAATATTCCAAATAATGATTCATTAAGATTCCGTTGTGGTAGTCGTGAACTTAAATTAGTTGATGTAACTACTGCTAATGGTGCATTCACATCTCGTGCCAGAGCAAACTATCGTGCTGAAGGTATTTTAGAAACTAAACAAAGAACAGTTAATGCTGTTCGTAATGCAGAGTTGGCACAAGAACCATTAGAAGATAATCAAGTTATCACTCAAACTTCTGAGAGAGTTGTGGCTGATACTGGCTGGTGGGATCCACTTGCTCAGACATTCTTAATTGAACAAAAAGGTGGATGTTTCTTATCTAAGGTTGATATTTTCTTTTCATCTAAAGATACAGCAGTTCCAGTTACATTAGAAATTCGTGAAGTAGTTAATGGATATCCAGGTAAACGAGTTTTACCATTCTCTCGTGTAACATTAAAACCAGAGTATGTAAATATTTCTGAAAACACAGTATTGTTAGATGATGTTGATGTTAATTCATTTGATACTGCAACTACATTTACATTCCCAAGTCCAGTATATGTTCAAGAAAATACTGAGTATGCCATTATCTTAGCATCAGACTCAAATAATTACAAGGTTTGGGTATCAAGAGTCGGCGATTTAATTCCAGGAACATCTCGTACAATTTCTGAACAACCATATCTTGGTTCATTATTTAAATCTCAAAATGCTTCTACTTGGACAGCAGATCAGTCAGAAGATTTAAAATTCACATTGTATCGTTGCCAGTTCCAAACTGGTGTTAATGCAAATGTTGTATACTCTAATGATGCATTACCAAAAGTTACATTAGTGTCAGATCCATTTGAAACAAGAAGTGGTGTTGCTAAAGTTCGTGTTTGGCATGCAAATCATGGAATTCCAAGTGGGTCATTTGTTACTATTAGTGGTGTTACTGCCAATGTAAACGGTATTGCTTTTGCAGGATTTAATACAACTCATACAATTAGTGATGTTGATTTAGATAGTTACTGTATCACTCTTGGATCCAACGCAACTGCAACTGGATATAGTGGTGGCTCTACTATAAAAGTTACAAAACATATTCAATATGATGCTGTGCAACCATTAGTTCAGGTTCAAACATTTTCTGAGACTCCAATTAGTTTTGGACTAAAGGGTGTCAGTGGAAAATCTGTTGATTCTTCACAAGTTGCTTATACAAAAGAAACTTCGTATTCTAGTGTGTTAGCAAATGAAACTAATTATTTCACTTATCCAAAAATGATTGCGTCAGAACAAAATGAGGCTAATTCAGATTTGGCGAATGGTTTAAATGGTGCTAAGTCAGTGTACTTCAATGTTGTTATGAATACTACAAATGATGCATTGTCTCCAATTATTGATACTCATAGAACAAGTTTGATTGCTATTGGTAATAAAGTTAATCTTCCAACAGAAACAAACATGAATGTGGCTTCTTTAGATTATAATGTATTACTAAGTGCAGGTACTGGAGTTACTATTAGTGGAAGCACTATTACTACATCAACTCAAAATGCGGCATTCTTAACTGCTACTGTTGGTAAGTATTTAACTATTGCTGGAGCAAGTAGCGGAACAAGTACTAAGTTAATCACAGCAATTGCAGCTGATGGTAGTTCTATTACATTCGATTCAGCACCAACTGCTGTAACAGGTAATGTAACCCTAACACAAAGAGAAAGATTTGTTGCTGAAAATGCTCCAACAGAGAGTTCTGCATATAGTAAGTATGTAACTAAGAAAGTTACTTTAGCAAATAACTCTACATATTT
>Ga0114962_10001321_pt1 | contig 21476 bp, 24 predicted proteins | sample C_130820_MF_Meta_FD_87017 | JGI IMG/M metagenome (GOLD analysis project Ga0114962, IMG submission 87017) | Freshwater microbial communities from Lake Croche, Canada to study carbon cycling - C_130820_MF_MetaG | ecosystem: Environmental > Aquatic > Freshwater > Lake | place: Lake Croche, Canada... | reverse complement strand
TTATTTATCAAATATTATAATAATAATGAACATTTTTATCCTTCTTTAGTACCTGTTTCTTCTTTAGTGACATTATCAAAAGTTGCTGATAAGTTCTCATCTATTAATAAAAATCAACTTATAATCCCAGCAAATTTATCTATTAATAATAATTTGATTGTAAATAATAAAACAAATACAAATAATAATGTCAATATTATAAATAATGGTGCTAGTATTACTGGTGATTTAATTCAATCTAATTCAACACCATCTACTAATTCAACACCATCTACTTTTAATAGTATAACTAATATAAATAATACATTAAATACATCATCATTAACATCTAATGATATAACTATTAATGGTAGTATTACTAACTCTGGTCAAGGAATTGCAATTAATCCATCTAATAATCAATATAAAATTAATATTGATTCTACTAATAAATTATCTATAGATAGTCCGACTACAAACATTTTAAAAATTGATTCAACTGGAAATATATCTCAAAATACTAACACTCCTTCATTTATTAGTACTAGTACAAATTCTAGTAATGTTAAAAGTGTAAATACACAACGCATCGAATTTTCAAATATGAATATAAGTGGTTTAGGAACTAATGTTATATTATCATATCCTATTACATGGTTAGATGTATTAGAAGCTAATACAAAGACAAATAAATTTACTTTTTTTAATGGCACATCTGATCCAAGTAATGGCACTAATTGGCCTACTTTAATAGACTATACTTTTACATCTGGATCAGATAATACAATAGTTAGAATTACAAGTGATCCAATTAAATTAATAGATTTAGCAAAATTCTATGCAAATACATATATAGCAACACTACCTGCTGCCTCCCAATCTAATTATGTTGCAACAACGGCATATTTTGATCTAAAATATGGTATTTTAATGATACAAAATCTAACATATCCTTCTAATACATTAGATGGTTATACCGCTCCAGTATGGTCTCAAACGGATTATAATAAATGTAATAATATAAATTATTATACAGTTAATAATAATTCTCAGACAAAAGGGACCACTTTTTCTACTACCGAACGATATCCTTCAAAATTAATTGTACCATTACCTATTGGTTTTATAGGTCATAAATATGCTGCAAATTGGCGTAATAATTATAATATTAAAACTAAAGATATTCTACCACCCGATTACTATAAAAAGTATGCAAAACCACCTGTCAATCTAAATATTAATTGGGGTGATGGTACCGGTAATATTCTTCGTTTTCAAAATAATAAGTCAACTACTTTAATGGATATTAATGATAATGGTAATGTATCTATTTCTGGTACATTATCATTAGATGGTAAGGCAACTTATCTTACTAGTGATTTAACAATGAATGGTCCTACGCATATTGATGCAGAAACTGTAATTTTTAGAATTACTAATGTTGATAATCGTTTTTCACGAATCGCTTTAATTGTAAAGTTAGTGGGTGGTGCTGATCTTTCTGGTAATAATTGTGATTATGATGCAGGTCGTGCTAGCTGGAATCAATTTCAAGGTGGTACTCAAATTGGTATTTATGCTAATAATTATCTATCTAAGAAACAAACAAATCAATTAGTAACAGCTTGGAGTAATTGTGGTGGTGGAAATTGGCATTATTCATATGATGGTTCTTCGTATAATATTACTGCAAAATTCTTATTACTAAAAGGTACTCATTATGTTGCAGCTACTGCATCTATTTCAATTTCTGCAATTCCTTATGGATTTATTAATAATTTATCATTTTCAAAAGCAAAATTATTAGAAATTTTTTAACTATCTAAAAATAACAGCGCTTTTTTTATTAGAAATAATATTAATTTTATTCTTATTCTTTCTATTATATTTTCTACACCAGTCTAAAAAATTTAACATATCCATATCTATTTCAATTGTTATTTTTGATTGTGAATGAATATCATGTATATAATTATTTAATGCAATTACTTCTTCTTCATTAAAATTTGTTATTTGATAATGAAAACAATAATTATATAATACTAATTTTTGAAAAACTTTATACTTAAATTCATCAGAAGTTGCCAATTCAGGTGAAATATATATTTCTATATTTGCCATATTTTTATAAATTATCTTATTTATATTGATATCTGATATGTATGAATTTATAATATAATAACATAGGTTAAATACACATCTTGATAAATTATTCATTATATTTACTTTAATAATATATGTTTATAAAAATTGATTTATAATAATATATTAACTATATAATATTATAAAAATGGATTATCCATTTAGTAATTGGGATAATTATTATAATGCTTTAACTGAACATTTATCATCTGAATATTATATAGATAAATATCCAAATTATTATAAGGAACAATGTAAATATGGTAATAATATTAACGTACAAATAATAGCTAAATTTATTGAAAATAAACATGATCCACAAGATGGTCTAAATGGTTTAATAAAATCATTATTAATTGGCCATAAACTTGCTATAGTTATAAAAGATATATTACCGACTATAATTAAAATGTTTATTGAAAATGGTGCTAAAATAAATCTATATATGCTATTTGAACCATTTTATATAAATGAAAATTATATTGAAGATGAACTTGAAACATATGAACTTCGCGGAATGTTAGTTGATATTCTCGTTCAATATGATGAAATGAAAAAAAGTATTGATTCTTATATAGATTGGAAATCAATTGAAAATAATTATTGGGTAAATATGCCAAATTATAAAACGTATGATTATAATACATTACGGTACATGACGATTAAGTATCATAGTTTCTATTTGAAAAATATAGTTTCTATTTGAAAAATATAGTTTCTATTTGAAAAATATAGTGTCTATTTGAAAAATATAGTTTCTATTTGAAAAATATAGTGTCTATTTGAAAAATAAAATTTATTTTTGAAAATTATCCAGCTCACTCTTATAATTATCTGCAATTTTAAATAAAATAAATACTCTTATTTTATTTTCTATTAGATTTAATTCTTCTGGTAATAAATTAGTAATAAAATAATAAAATTCATCTAATGCATTAGACCATTTTTCATATAATAGTTTATATTCTAATTTATCATCCATTTTTATATTATTATATATTTTTTTATGTAATTAATCATATTTTTCATTGTCATAATCCCAAAATTTAATAATATTTTTCCAGTTTTTATCATCATGATAATTATTACATAAATCTGTTTGACAATTATCATTATGACATGGATACTGAACTCGATGATTTGAACAAAAAAACATATTTCTACCCCAACATGTTTCCCAATTATCATTTATAATATCTTCATCTTCTACTGGGTATATACCACAAACCGAACAATTCAAATGATTATCTGGTTCATGATCATACAACCCTTTTCTATTCTTGGTACACCTACCACAAAATACCCCTGTTTTAACTATCATACGAAGTTTTTTACTTTCAATTATATTACACTTGCACTTGAATGTAATAATTGAACTCAGGGCTATATTAGAATAATCACCTATTAAATTTGCTTTATCTCTATTACACATTTTAATAAGGTTATTCATCTTAACATGTATTAACATGTATCTATAAATTATTAATTATAATTTATTATATTTCAATTTTTCTTTATTTTTCTTTATTTTCTAAAAACTGAAATATTAATAATAAAGATATATTAGTATTAATATTAATGTGCAATGTACCAAAATATTCAAAAATTACGTGAAAACCCTGAAACAGCTAATGTCGGGAAAAAATGGTCCGAAGACGAAATCAATGATTTATTGAATGAAATTAAAAAAAATACCTCAATGGAAGAGATCGCAAAAATTCATAAAAGAACTGCGTCTAGTATAAAAAGTAAATTATTTTCAATTGCAATTTCACTTATACAAAAAAATATGAATATAGATGAAGTTTCAAAAATTGTTAATTTGACTCCTAATGAAATAGATGCGTATATGAAAAAATATCCTGTAAAAGATAAGAAAGTAAAGATTACAGAAAATAAAAATAAAAGTGAAAGTGAAGATAATAGTAAATTAACTGGTTCTGAAATATTAAAATTATTTGAACCTTCAATATCACAAACATTAAATATATTTTTACCAAAAGAAGAAGATACTAATCTAAATATCGAGAAAAAAGAAATTAAATTAAATTATGAACAAGAGTCAGCACTAAAAGGATTTAAATCTGGTAAAAATATATTTTTAACCGGTCCTGCTGGCACTGGTAAATCTGTGACACTTGGTAAAATAAAACAATACTGTATTGAAAGTAATAAAAAATATGGTATTACTGCTACTACTGGTACGGCTGCTTTTTTGTTAGGAGGTAAAACAATTCACTCTTTTACTGGTATTGGATTAGCAAAAGAATCTGCAGAGGAAATATTTAAATTTGTTAGATATAAATTACCCCACATTGCTACTAGATTACGAGAATGTGAAGTATTAATCATTGATGAAATATCTATGTTAGATGCAGAATTGTTAGATAAAATATCAGACTATTTACAATATATACGTAAATCTTTGAAACCATTTGGCGGCATTCAATTAGTATTAACTGGTGATTTTTGTCAATTAGAACCAGTTTCTGGTGATTACTGTTTTAAATCAAAAGTATGGCCCAAATTAGAATTAAAAACAATTTATCTTCACAAATTAATTCGACAAGATGGAGATATTAAATTTCAAAATATTCTTTCAAAATTAAGATATGGTAAGTGTTCTCAAAAAACATATGAATTATTGTCATCACTTACAGACAAAGAATTTGGTGAGATAAAACCTACGATATTGTATCCACGAAATTTTGATGTTGATAAAATTAATAAATATGAATCAGAAAAACTCATTGCATCGGGTGCAAAAAAAGAAACATATGAAATAGAATATCCAAGAAGTAAAACAAAGGATAAAGCTCAAAGATGGATTAAATCATTGGATATCCCTGATTCTGTTACTTTTTGTATTGGAGATCAAGTAGTTGTTACAGTGAATGTTGATCAGGATTTAGGTATTGTAAATGGTACCCGAGGTGTAGTAATAAATGTTAAATCAAGAAGTGTTATTATTAAAAAAATTAATGGTAAAGAATTAGAAATTAAATATCATAAATCAACTAACGCCGAAGATTCTGATATTAGTGTAATGTATATACCATTAAAATTAGCATATGCTTTATCAATTCATAAATCACAAGGTATGACATTAGATGCAATAGAGATTGATATTGGATCTAAAATATTTGCGGCAGGTCAAGCATACACTGCATTATCACGCGCTCAATCACTGGAAAGTGTAAAAGTTAAAAGTATTAGTAAAAAAAGTTTTATTATTAATTCTGATGTGTTAGAGTTTTATGAAAAAATAGAAGAAGATATTAAGATCAAAAATGATAAGTTTATTACAAAATATATAAATATTATCATTAATAATATTGCAAATCATGTAAATCTAGATAATACTCTTGATTTTATTTGGGATTTTATTCCTGAAGATAAAGAAGATATTTTATCATTCTTTAATGAATATAGTTTGCCAAAACTGATTGAAAATATGGAAAACTATAAAAAATTAAAACAATTTATATTTCAGATTAAAGAATATTTAATAGATAATATTGAATTAGTACGTGAAAAAATAAAAGAATTTCATTTATAATATGCACTTAGTGAAAATAAAAATAATGCAAATAATGCAAATATTATAGCATATGTCTCTAAATTATTTATATTTTCTTTAAAATAGTATACACCTAATAAAGTAATTACTATATTACTAAATAAATTCCATGATAAATTTAATATTGCCATAGAAGTTGTGGATAATCCATAATTAAATAATAACATTTGTCCTGCATATAATCCAGATGCAATTGCTAACCAATTATATTCTAATAATCCTAAATGTATTTTTTTAGTAATACCCATACTAATTATATCTATAACCGTCATACACATACCAATAACAACACTATTATTAAATATATTCATACTTATATTTAATAATTTTTTATTTTAACTTAAATATTGACTCAAGTCTGCAGATTTTGATTCAGTTTCTGGTTTGCGTGAGGGTCTACCTCTACCCTTTTTTTGAGGTTTATTTTCATCGGCTCCTTCAAGAACTTCGGGCTCTACTTCAGATGTGATTTCGGGTCCGGGTACAGGGACAGGGACTTCGGGTGCAGATACTTCGGGTGCAGGTACTTCGGGTGCAGGTACTTCGGGTACGGGGACTTCGGGTGCAGGTACTTCGGGTGCAGGTACTTCGGGTACTGGGACTTCAGGTGCAGGGACTTCGGGTACAGGGACTTCGGGTACAGGGACTTCGGGTGCAGGGACTTCGGGTGCAGGGACTTCGGGTGCAGGAACTTCAGGTGTAGGGACTTCAGGTGCAGGTACTTCAGATACAGAATCTACGTTCTTATTTTCATTTACAATTGAACGAGAAGCTTGCATTTTTTTTATTAAAGCTCTAGATAATTGGACCATTTATATATATTATATTATTTTATTTTATATTATAAAAATCAACGAATTAGATAAAATAACTAAAGAATTATTTAATGAATTATAAATTAAATTTATAACCAATACGTGTAATATACACTGTATCAATATCATATTTTGCAAGAACACTTTCATAATATTTTTCAGCTTCTTCTTTTGTATTAAAATTTTTATAATTTTCATTAAAAATATTTGATTCCCATCGCCATTTATTATTAACTTGTGAAATTGATACATATTTTGACATGCCTTCTGACCAAGGCTTTGCTTTATTTTTACTTGCAATTAGTTTTTGAATATAATTATCTGAAACACTATTCAGTTTGCGTTTGGTACCTTGAACTACAGGAGATTCTTCTACAAGTGAATTAACAAGTTTCTGTAGTTCTAAAATTTGCTGATCCTGTTCTATTTGTTTTAGCTTAATTTTCTGTATCTCTGTATCTTTTTTATCAATAATATCTGCTAATCTTTTAATTTCTTCATATAAATCCCTATCTTTACTCATATTATGAGTAGCTATCATTTCATTATATTTTTCAAAATCAACTATCTTTTTATAAACACCTTCAAAATATGAATGATGTCTATTTATTCTTTCAATTGATTTATTTTGATTATTATTCAAATTAATTTCCAATTCTTTTATATACTTTAACATACTTTGAATTGATTGTGATATATTATCATGATTTTTAATATTATCATTATATATTTTAGTTTCCCACTCTTTTAATTTTCTTACATAATTCACCAATGGTGTATCATCAGACTGATGTTGCGTAATTAACATTTCATGTTCAAGAGAAAGTTCCATCTTTTTATAATATTTTATAATTATGTTACATTATAAAATAATATTTTCAATTTTTAGAAATTAAAATTTACATTCTTGATACGCTACTGGAAAGCATACTACATCACGAATATTATCCATTCCTGTACATATCCGTACTAATCTATCAAACCCTAATCCGGCACCTGCAGTTGGTGTTGATCCATTACGTCTTAAATCCATATACCATTTTAACGGGGTAATATCCATTTTTCGTTCATCTACTATCTTCATTAATTTTTCATAATCATGTTCCCTTACAGATGAGCCAATTAATTCCCCTAATCCAGGAACTAATAAATCACATCCTTGTACAGTTCGACCATCCGGATTTTGTTTCATATAAAATGATTTGAGCTCTTTAGGATAGTTATATACAAATACTGGATGATTAAATTTAACTTCTGCAATATACTTTTCACATTCTGATCCTAAATCATCTCCCCATTTAGGTAAACTTGGTAATTTACTTCTAGCTAAAATTTCTGTTTTATTATCATTAATAATATTTATCGCATCATCATATGAAATACGAATATAATTCTTTGAACAGAATGATTTTAATTTATCTATAATACCTTTACTAGTAAATTTATTTAATTCTTCTAGATCATCTATATGATCCTCTAATATTCTTAAAAAACAAAACTGAGTATATTGTTCTGCAATATTCATTAAATCATTTAAATCAGTCCATGCAAATTCCCATTCAATATGTTCAAACTCTGCCAAGTGTCTATTGGTCTTTGATTTTTCACTACGAAATGACTTGTTTGATGTCCAGACCTTTGATAATCCGGCACATAATAATTCAAGCTGGAGTTGTGATGAAACTGTTAAAAATGCATGTTGACAGAAAAAATCTTTGCTATAATCTATTTGTGTAGTATCTTTTACTAAGGGTATTGTATTATTTTTACCTAACATATTAGTAATCGTAAATACTTCGCCTGCACCTTCACAATCACTGGTTGTTACAATATTGGGATTTAAATGTTTGGCTCCTATCATATGAAAAAAGTCATGGGTAGCTTTAGATAGTCCTGCGCGAATTCTAAAAACTGCATTAAAGGTTCTGGTTTTAACACGTACATCTTGATGATCACGTAGAATATCAATACTCATTTTCTTTGCATTTAAGATGTAAGAAACTGGATCTTGAACTAAACCGATGTATTCTATAGTTGTTAGTTTCAATTCGATATTTTTGTTGGGAGACATAACTACTTCTCCTCTGATTGAAATAGATGATCCAATTGATAATTTATTTAATTCATTTATATGGACATCTGATTCAGTTACAACTTGAATTGTTTTAGATGTAGAACCATCAAAGACTTCTACAAACGCAAGATTGGCTTGAATTCTTTTATTACGAACCCAACCATTCACTAGAATTGTTTGATCTAATAGGGTAGCATCTATTTTTTTAATATCAGTGTATTTTTGTTGATACGTGACTAATGTTATTAAAGACATTGTAATTATTTATTTATAAGTTTATGTTTTTATAAATAAAAATTATTCAATTATTAATTGTTTATTATGTAGTTATAGTATGAGTGATAAATTAATTAAATATCAAAATAAATTAATTAATGTACTTTATAATAAACCTCCAAACATAGCTCTTTGTTTTTATGGATTATGTAGATCAACTAATTATACAATTGAATCTATTAATAAATATATATTTGATGCATTAAAAAAATTAAAGTTTACATATGACATATATTTACATACGTATAAAGTGACTACACCTTACACTAATATTAGAAATAGTGAAGAAAATATAATGTTAAATAATGATTTATATAAATTAATAAATCCAAATGTATATAAAATAGATGACCAAGATATTATAAAAAAAGAACTTGATTTTATTAAATATAGAAGTAAAGGTGATCCATGGTTAAATAATTTTAAGTCTTTGGATAATTTAATTTTAGGATTGTATTCATTAAATCAAGTTACACAACTATGGAAAAATAGTAATAAAACATATGATTATATAATATATATTAGACCAGATGTTAAATTTCTTAGTCCATTAAAATTATCTTTCTTTATGAATTTAACTAATTCTAATATTATATTACCTGATTTTGATGAATATCCTATAAATGATAGATTTGCAATAGGTAAACCTAATGTCATGACATTATATGGTGAAAGATATAATAACGCATATGATTATTCATTAACTAATAAATTACATGCAGAAAAATATCTTAATTATATATTAGATAAAAATAAGATTGATGTTATTAAAATTAATTTTGAGTTTCATAGAATTAGAGCAAATGGTGTTAATTATGATGAAAATAAATTAATTTCGTATAAACATATAATAAAAGATTATTTGTTTAGTAAATAACAAAGGAGTGATGAATGATTTTAAGTAAACTTAAAATCAGGATTTCCGAATTAACGTAGTTAATGAGGGTGACCGGACTTTCATCGAAAGTCAGGATTCCACCCATTATGACCCCCCAAAAAATAACTTAAAAACCAATTCATTTCTCTATCTTTTTTACTGTATACAGCATCACCAAAATCAATAATATATACCTTACCTTTTTTCTCAATAAAATTGTAACCAGTGATATCAATATATTCAATCTTTTCTTCAAAATATAATATTCGTAAAATAGTACGTATTTGATCCCATATTAATTTGGGGATATCTTTAGGATCTTCACCATACATATCTGCAATACACATTTCATTCAAATGTTCCATTGTAATATTACCAATATATTTTTCATCTTCTTTACAAAAAGTTATCATTGATTTTATAATTTTAGGGGAAAACCCATGACTTGCCGAAATTTCTTGCATCTCAATTTCTCTAGTTATTTTAAGTTTATCATCTGTTATAATTGTTTTGTAATATTCTAGCATTTTTATAATCTAAAAATATATTTTTATATAAAAATATATCTTATTAAAAATTAACATTTATTTAACATTTTATCCCATGTATAGTCCATCTTTCTATATGACTAATTACTTTATTTTTCTCATATGTTAATCGTTTCTTCATTATACCATTCATATACCATTCTCTATAAAGACCATCATATTTATTTATATCAAGATTATAATCTAATTTAATTTGACCATTATCATAATATTCTTGAATTATTTTATACATTATTTTATTATTAGAATCCAAATAATATTTTATTTTTTTATGTACTTGACCATTACAATAATAATCTTTGTATATATTTTTTTCATTTGACCATATTTGATATAATATTGGTTCTTTATAATTAATTGCCAGATGTATATCTAAAAAATAATGAATGCCAGTTGTGTTAACGATATTAATATCATCATTAAATTCTGATTCTGTAATTTTACCTTTTTGATAAATTAATTTTTTTGAATAGAATCCAGATTCTGCAATTTCATATCTAATATTATTTTGATCTATTATATCTATAACATACGCACGATTGCATCTATATTTTGCACATGATGGATCAATAATATCTATTCGATTCATATTTGTTTTAACATCAGATGGTATTAATAATGTAATTAATACTTTTATATCTCCTACAAATCCAATTTTATATCCTTCCATATAAAATAAACTAATATAAATTTATATATTAGTTTATGATAAAATTAAATAAATTTATATTGTTATTTATCACTATAAATATTACTTCTATATTTTCCACATTTGCCATAAATCATGATAATAAATCAACAATAATTTATAGAAAAAATCCATTATACTATTCTAATTTTTACAATATATATAATCAAAATATTATTACACCACCACCACCAAATCATATAAAAACTATATATATAAAATGTTTACATTTTTTCTATTTGATGTTTTTTGTATTAATATATAATTCTATTTTACTTTACGGGTGTAAAAAAATTAAAATAAGAATTAATAACAATATAAATAACTTAACTATAGTTGTTAAATATAATAATAATTTAGATGTATGTTCCATATGTTATAATGATTATACATATTTTGATGATATAAGAAAATTAAAAAATTGTACCCACATATATCATGAAAAATGTATAAAAACATGGATTATTGATTATAATAAATTAACTTGTCCTATGTGCAAAACAAATATAATCTAAATATAATATACATACTCCTTATTTAGTCTTCCATCTGGATGTCTAATATTTCTTATTTTTTTATTAAGGTTAGGGACTTGATCTAACCAACTTGTAAATAATCCTTTTTTACCTATAGGTGGAAGAACATTCTTAGGTAACCTATGTGGAATATTTGACAATTGAATATTATTCTCTAATGAAAATAAATTATAAATTGCATTTATAAATTCAGGTGGTGGTTTATTAATATTAGGTTTTTGTTTAATTAGAGGTTGTTGTGTAGGTGTTTGTTTAAGCTTATTTATTTTTTGCAATTCATTTTCAAGATATGCAACTTTTTGTTTTGCAATCAATAATTCATCTTCTAACTTATTTTTTATTTCAGTTGTTGGTTCAAATGGTGTGTACTTATCTGCAACTTGTGCGATAGGTCTTACTAATGGCGCATTAGAATGAATAAATTGTTGTTGTGATTGAATAATAGGTTTATATAATCCAGGTGGTGAACTGTAGTCATTATACCGGATTGGGGTAGGTGCGTCTTCTAACCGTGGAGGTGCGTCTTCTAGAACTGAATTTGCAACTAAAAATGAAATATCATGAGCCATTTTTATTAATAATAAATAATTATTAATAAAAATAATAGAATTCAATTTTTAGAGAATCTCGATCTTTAGATCTGAGATTCTTGTATATTTTAAAGAATCTCGATCTTTAGATAGAAAAATTATATTTGTTTTTACTAGTTAAGGAATTATTTATTTATTATTTAATGAATATTAATATATTTCTAGTGTGTTATAATGAAAGTGTATTATTACCACATACTATAACCCATTACAAAAAATATTTACCATCATGTAAAATAACCATATATGATAACCAATCCACTGATAATTCTGTTGATATAGCTAAATCATTAGGATGTGATGTAATAGAATGGAACACACAAAATATAACAAATGAATTAATGTTATCAGAATTAAAAAATAATTGTTGGAAACATATTAAAGATGGTTGGATAATCATGGCAGATATGGATGAATTTTTATGTATAACGGAAGAAAATTTATTAAAAGAATTTAACAATGGAACAACAATATTACAAATAACAGGTATTGATATGATAGGTGAAAGTCAAAGGTTACAATTAACTGATATTAACTTGCAAAATATAAAAAAATATGTTGATAATCCATACGAAAATAAATTTTTATGTTTTTTACGTGAAAAAATTAATGAAATGAACTATGATATAGGATCACATACGATTGAACCGATTGGTCAAATAGTTTATAGTCAAGATACATATATAAATAAACATATGAATTATTTAGGGTTAATTTATTATTCAAATAAAATGATACTTCGATATGATAGAAGTCATGAAATGAGAAAAAAGGGACACGATACTCATTATACAAATAGTATTGTAGATATAAAAATTAAATATATGGATCAACTTAAAAATTGTAAAATACTTGGTTAAAGAAATATTAATAATATTATATTATAATGCCGCCTACTCATAATTTCTCAGTAACACAAGATGAATTTTTTATCGGATTTATATATGGATGTATTACAGGAATTACTGTATCTGGATTTTTATCTGGATTTTTATTTAGAAACCCCAGAGGATGGTGATAAATCAAAATTATGAATACCCAATGCATGGGATTTTGAAATTAAATTTTTATATAATGCAATCTGTTCCGCATCCAAATCAATAGTTTTAATTAAAACTGGTTTAACATTTTGATATAAACAATATGAATTAGATTTATATCTATTTTCATTATACTTTATTAGATTTACGGTATCATATGTAAAATTAAAACTATAATTTAAGAGTGGGATGTACAATTCTTTGATTATTTCATACTTACCAAATAATAGATCGATAGGAGAATATGATAAATGTAGCTCCCAGATTTCTGCTTTCATTTTCTATAATTATTATAATTTATATAATAATTATTAAATAAAAATTCAATTTTTTTATAATGTCTTGCCTCTAATAGATGTCTCTGACATTACTCCTGCAGATTGTCTATAATACAATATATCATTTTCTATGTTTCTTAATGTTTCTGTATTTAAACATCCAATATAACTCATTGTTGATTTAATACTTGATTCAATCCTTTTAATAATATTCTTTACAGGTCCCTTTATCTCTATCTCCATATCAACCCCCTCCGGATTTTGATTATCATTGTACTCTTGTTTTGATATTTCAGCTTTAGATGCCATTGCCATAGCAGATGCCATGCCACGATAATATTTTACTCGGCGATTATTTCTATTTATAATTCTACCAGGTGTTTCATCAGTTGCAGCCAGAGTTTTACCTAATATCATTGCATTTGCACCAACTACAAATGCCTTTGCAATATTACCATCTTTTCCTAAATGCCCACCATCTGATATCATTCCTACATTATATTTTCTCGATATTTGTCTACATTGCATTAATGCAGTAAATTGTCCGGATCCAACACCAGTTACTAATCTTGTAGAACAAATAGATCCATTTCCAATACCAACACGAATACAATCCGCACCCGCTTTACATAAAAATTCAAATCCTTCTGGATTACATACATTACCTACCATTATATCAACATTCAACGTTTTTAATTTTTGAACTACATTATATACAGTTTGATTAAATCCATTCGCAACATCAATACATAAAATATCTATTCCTGCATCTACTAATTTAGTTGCACGTTCATAATAATCTCCTACTATTCCAACTGCAGCACCTACAAGTAATCTATTCTGAGGATCCAGGGAATATGTTGTTTTATTCATTTCATAATCCATCAAATTTTTATATAATATCATTCCCTGGATTTTATAATCAATATCAGTTACAGGTACCTTTTCTATTTTATGTTCGTTCATTAAATTAATTACATCTTGTCTTGTAAATTTACCATTATAAATACAATGAATCTTATGTTGAGGTGTCATAATATCTGATATTTTTATAGAATTATCATTATTTGCAATAATATGTGCATTTAAATCTCTTTTAGTTACAATACCTTTTAATGTGTTGTTTTCATCTGTAACTAAATAACTATAAACATTATACTCTTTTATTTTATTTAATAAATCTTGTACCGTTTCACTCTCTAATATAGTATATGGTTTAGTTATAATAAAAGATAAATATCTTTTTACTTTATTTACCATATCTACTTGTTGATCTATCGTATTATAACGATGAATTATTCCTAATCCACCATTTAATGCCATTTCAATTGCCATCTTATCTTCTGTAATAGTATCCATTGGTGATGATATTAACGGTAAATTTAATGAAATATTTTTTGTTAATTGAGTTTTTAAACTAATTGTCTTTCGACTTTCTATCTTAGAATATCTTGGGGATATTAATACATCATCAAATGAAAGTGTATCTTGTAAAATATTCATTTTTGGAGTTTTAGTTAATTAATAATAGTGTTATTTGTTTAATTAATATTTTTATGTTTCTTTAACCATTCATCAAATACTTTCATTGCATCTTTCATTTCAGGTGTTTGATACGGATGATATTTAGCTCTATTATACATTGTTGTAACAACTTGTTTTTGATAAGTCATATCTCTATCTTTTATTATTTTTAATGTATCCAATGCTTTTTGCTTATCTTTGAAACCTGTTCCTTTAGTTGAGGTATTTGGATGATCATCGTTATACAGTGTTTTATTTACTTTTTTCATTATATTACTAATATATATTTAATTATCATAATCATAAAATAATATTGGATTTAATTTATTTAAACATTGAGAAATATCAGATCTTTTACCCAGATGTCTAATAGCAGTTCCCATAATAGATTCACTTAATCTATAACCATCTTTATACCTTTGTGGATCTTGCATATCTCCAATATAAACTTGAAATGAACTACCATACAATCTATTATTATAATCTGCGTTGTATTCTAGTAATATTTGTACCATATCATAATTATTATGAATAATAGCATGATACAAAGGAGATTCATTCATTAATTTAATATTATTAATATTTGGATCTGCACCATTTTCTAATAGTAATTTAACAAATTTCAACTTGTTTTTCTGAGCTGCAAAAAATAATAATGTTGATCCATAATTATTTATTCCATTAATAGTATCTTTATTCAACAATTTTTGAAATTTATTATATTTATCAATCTCAATATATACATACATCAGATCATCTGCCTTATGCTTTAATAGTAACTCTCTTATTTCTATATTTTTATTTTTAACTGCATAATATAATGGTGATCTATAATCATAATGAGGAAAATATGTATTAGGATTTGCACCATATTTTAACAATAGTTTAGTTGCTTCAACACTATTTTTTTTAATTGCGTATATTAAAGGTGTATTTTGTTCATTATCACACGTATGGGTATCTGCACCATACTTTAAGAGTAATTCTACAAATTGTAATTTATTTTGTTTAATTGCATCTAATAGAGAAGTGTCATACTTATTATTTTTTTCATTAATTATTCTAATATTTTTATTAGTCAACAAGTATAATAGAATATCATATGTATTATGAAATATAGATAAATGCAATAAATTATCATATTCAATATCACATACATTTATATCAGCACCATTTTTAATAAAATATTTTACACATTCAAAAAATTTATTACCACATGCCATCATTAATGGAGTAAAACTAAGATGAGTGTAAACATTAATATCTGCTCCTCGTTCATGCAATAATTTGATAGTAAGCAAATTACCACTCATCGCGGCAAAATGCATAGGTGTCTCATCTTTTATATTTTTAATATTAACATTTGATCCATTTATAATTAAATATAATGCAATATCAGGACACATATATATTGCATACATTAATGCAGTATGACCAGTTTCATCTCGGAGTTCTTTATCAGCACCCTTTTCACATAAATATTTTGCTATTTTGTAATTTTTCTCATAAATTGAATAAATTAGTGCAGTACTACCATTTTTTCGTTGATAATTGATATTTACATTTAATTTTTCTACAAGATCAACTACCTCTTCATAATTATTCCTTATGCATGCAGCCATTAAACTTGATATGTCCTTTTGGTCATTTTTATTGGTGTGTTTATATGCCATGTTAAATAATATTTATATTATGGTTGTTTATTGATAAAATAATTCAATTTTTATTTATTTATAAAAATTATGTTTGAATTGCTATATTAAAATTCAATTTTTTATAAAAAAATTATAAATATCCCTTTTGAAACACATTCTCATAAATCATAATATCCCATGATTTAGTATCTGCCCCACACAATATTAGTATTTCTGCATATAATGATTTGTTTTTTATAATCGCATATAGCAATGGTGATACATTATTATTATTTTTTTCATTAATAATTTTTAAATTTTTATGCATTAGTAAAAGTTTAAAAATTTCATATGCATCACTCTCAATACAACCATGCAATAAATTATCATTATATTTTGATGTTATATTTACATCTGCACCATTTTCTATTAAATATTTAGCACATTCATAAAATCCATTACCACATACAGTTACTAATGGTGATACATTATTATGATTATGTAAATTTATATCCGCACCTTTTTTGTGTAAAAATTTAATTAGTGACAAATTGCCAATTACTGCAGCAATAAATAATGAATTCTCATTAAATTTATTTACTGCGTGTATATTTGCACCATTAGTAATTAAATATATTGCAATTATTGGACATGTATAAATTGAATACATTAATACAGTATTCTTAACTGGATCTTGATATTCCTTATCCGCACCATTTTCACATAGAAATTTTACGATTTTAATATTTTTTTGTAAAACTGCGTACATTAGAACTGATTTATCATTTTTATAATAATTAATATTTGCTTTTAGTTTTTTTATGCAATGTACCACAGTATCGTAATCATTATGTTTACAGGCGTCTAATAAACGATTATCATTATCCATGTTATATTAATTTATAATATGATTTGTTTTATTTGATTAATTTTCAATTTTTATTATGTAAAAATTATGTTTGAATTGCTAGATTAATACTCAATTTTTATTATGTAAAAATTATGTTTCTAAATTAGACATTGTATAAATGCATCTTCATTCGGGTCTCTATTTAAAAATATTTTAATAGATTCCATTGACGGTCTAATTGACCCTTGACTTAATATCGTATTCTTAAATTCTACTCCAATAGTTTGATCTAATTCCCTACCAATAAATTTTGTAAATAAATCCTTTGCATATACTAAAGACCATAAATATCCATAATATCCTGCATCATAACCATTCATTAAATGTCCGAATGATGCAATTGAATTCGTATTTTCCTGAATATCTAAATCCAATATTTCTTTTGTAATTCTTTTATTTGTTTCAAATGAATCATAATTATATTTGATTGAATGGATATTCATATCTAAATAACAAAATGTTAATTGTCTTGCATAATGATATCCTTGTAATATATTTCTCTGTGTTTTAATTTTTTCTATTATATCATCAGTTATAGTAGGACTAATCATTTTTAATGTCTTATTAGTATAACACCATTCTTCAAACATTTGACTCGGTGTTTCTACAAAATCTTGTTCACATGAAAAACTAGCAGTACCACTAATAGTAGATATAGATGACATATGGTGCATTACATGACCAAATTCATGAAAAAATGTTTCAAGTTCATCAAATGATAAATAATCTTTTGCAAAATTACATGCCATTGCCGCTACTGGATATGTATTATCTGACTTACTAATTAATGGAAATACTGCTGCATGACCGTATTTACCATTACGAGGATATAAATCCAAATAGAAATATCCAACTATTTTATTATTAGACTCCACTTTAAATAATTTAACTTCACTATTCCATAATGTATTCTTATACTCACTTGTAATATCAGTAAATTTATAATCTAATAATATTTGATATATATTAAATACATTTAATACTGTTTCATTCACTGAAAAATACTTTTTTAAGTCTTCTTTATCCAATAAAGTTGTCTTTTCAGTATGTATACGTGTATAATATGCAATATCATACACTTCTAACTTTGTAATTTCAGGTAAAGCATATGATAATAATATATCATAATCACGTTTTAATAAGGGTTTAATTTTTGTATGTAATTTATCTAAAAATGTCATTACTGTTTTGGTTGAGTCGGCCATTGAATTTTGTAATTTATAATCACTGTAATTTTCAAAGCCAAATATAATTGCAAGTTTTTGTCTTAATAAAAAAACTTTTTCTATAATTTCAACATTACTGTTTTTTGCACGACATGCAAATTCAAAATTTAATTGTTTTCTCACATTTCTATTCTTACAGTATTCCATCATCGGTATATAATCTGGATAATCTAATGACACTTTTATAGCTGTTTTATTTTCAACTAACCGTTTTTTAATAAATGATTCTGGTAACCCATCAACTTGATCTAACGTAAATTCAAAATTTTTTTTGTAATTGTCAACATTTAATTCAAATTCATTCGTTAATTGTGATATTTCTTTTTTTATCTCTTTAACCTGATTATATTTATCATCGGGTAAATCTAAGCCTAATTTACTATAATTTTTTATTATGTCTTCAATATATGATATTTGTTCTATAGTTAATGATGGTTTTTCTAACTTGTATTGATTATCATAATAAGATTTATATATCTTATATAAATCTTTGTTCATTGAATTATCAATATTGTACTGTGTTAACTTTACTGATATATTACTAGCATATTCTCTTATTTTTTCATCTTCATGAAATTGTTTCATGGTCAAATATGAAAAATTTACATAATTGTTATTTAATTTTATATATGGCTCAACAATATTATTCCATGATAAGTTTGATAAATTAAGACTTTGAATTGATTTATTTATTAAATCAGTTTGACTTTTAAATGATTCGTATACTTCATCTAACGTATTTGTTGTAAGATCTTTGTAATTTAATAAAACATTTGTCATTATATGTTAGTATAATATTTAATATTTATAATATAAATTATAATATAAATGAATTTTTTAATTTTACTCTATTCTGTCACTAAGATATTATATCTTAAATGTCCAGGCACACCAACGTGGAGGAGGAGTAATTGTGCCCTAAGTGTACACGGTGTGGGGTTCGAACCCACGCGGATTGCTCCAGCAGATGACTAAGAAAATCAATGTTATCTTAAGCCTGCCGCCATAACCACTCGGCCAACCGTGTTACTGCACGCAGTGGGGATTGAACCCACGACCTCAGCCTTACTATGCATCAATGTGCTTCATAAGAGCCGTGCTCTACCAACTGAGCTATGCGTGCCACTTACCTTTTATTTCAAGATGGCTTTTTAAAATGTTTTATTTTCAATTTTTATTTATATTTATATAATATATATATGTTTAGTTCATATAGATATCACACCTTTCATCCCATATTAAAGCCTGCAAGATTATTAACAGATGATGAAAAAAAAATTATATTAGAAAATTTTGCTAAACACAATTCATATATACATACTATATACATAGATGACTTTCTAGCTATATCATTAGATGCCCAAATTGGTGATATTATATCATTAAAGGATTCTGTTTCCGAGGTGTATAGACAAGTTGTTTACAGAAAATAATTAATTAATCTTATCTTCACAAATAATACGTAATATCATATTATGTATCATTTCTGGTATTATTATTTTTTGCCATGCATCATTTAGAAATGGATCCATTACAGTTTTATTTAATGGAATTAAATCTGATATTTTTTTATATGATTCGCATGGATTATTATTGTATTTATTTAATAAATGTAATCTTAATTGTTGTGATACAATATCATCCTTATAAAATTTATGAATAAAATAATTATTATTGTCAACTATTTTAGGATATAACCAAAATGATAATCTTAATTTCCTATTAAAATCTTCTTGTGTTTTCCAACGTTCAATCATTGATTTAGTAAAACACGGATATTTAGATACCTCTAATAATATATTTATAATATATTTAATATATATACCATCAGAGTTGATATAATTATGTTCTTTCATAGTTTTGAATATTTTTAATATAATATCTTTATTCAAATATGTTTTTAATTTTGGTGGTAATAATTTTGTAATTATAGTTAATGCTGGATCTAATATCCAGTCTATTTTCATAACTTGAAATAAAAATGGGAATACTCTTATATTTGTATCTGCTCCTCTTCTTATTAAATCTAATACTAATTCATACTTACCTAAAACAGCTGCCCATGATAATGGCGTACTACCTAATACATCTATAAATTTTATATCTTCATTTGATACAATATTATTACAAATATCTAAAAATATTATTTTAGATTTATTTAATAATTCTAATTTTGTTGGATCTTTTTTATAAACATGCATAATACATTTTATAATTATTTATAAAATATTTAACTTAATTTATATTTTTAATATATGGATTACCAAAATAAATTAATTAAATATAAATCAAAATATAATTATTTGTTATATTTAAATTTTAAAGGTGGTGACTATACAGATAATCCGTTTAGAGGCAGACACGGATACATACCTCCTACACTACCTCCGACACCCCAACAATCTCAAGAGCAACCTCAATATCAACAGCAATATGATGATGATGAGAGTGACCATAGAAATAATCCGTTTAGAGGCAGACACGGATACATATCTCCTCCAATGGTAGCAAAACCATCACTACCTCCGAGGAGATATGAAGGTGGATTACCTCTAAATTATCAAGATAATTTACCACATCAAAAAATTCAAGGATATGTACCACGTCAAGAATATCAAGGTAGATTACCTCTAAATTATGAAGGTAATTTAGCACAACAAAAATTACCTGAATACAAACCTCAATATTATCCAAAAGCAATATTACACCCACCACCACCACCTCAATATCGCCCACAACTACCAATACAACCTGTACCA
>Ga0114962_10001320_pt1 | contig 21491 bp, 16 predicted proteins | sample C_130820_MF_Meta_FD_87017 | JGI IMG/M metagenome (GOLD analysis project Ga0114962, IMG submission 87017) | Freshwater microbial communities from Lake Croche, Canada to study carbon cycling - C_130820_MF_MetaG | ecosystem: Environmental > Aquatic > Freshwater > Lake | place: Lake Croche, Canada... | reverse complement strand
TAACTAATATAATTGTTGCTGATAATAAAGAAGAGGCGTCTATGGTTATGGGCGCAGAGTTAATTGAATACACTGATGATAACCCAGCGGGAATTGATTGGACTTACGATGCAGAGACAGGGCAATTTGCTCAACCTAGTGTTTAGTATCCGCTATCACTCCATCATCTCCCGTAACTGCAGTAACAGCAGAAACGGCGCAGTTCTACTTTACTACTAATATACTTCTTCTACTCGGAAGTTGAAATGTTATAAAGCAAGAAGTAGTATATCACGTATAAAAACCTGCTATAATCATACATCCTTAATTTGAAGGGTGTACATCGCTATTCCTTCATTTTATAGGTAAAGTTTTGTACATTAAGGTTATAAAACTGGAAGAACTGTACAATTTATAGCAATGAACAGGAGTTCAAATGGCTGAAGGATTAGCTCTTCTCTACGCTCGAGTGTCTACTCAGATGCAGGTTACTGATGGTATTTCACTAGATGCTCAGGAGAAAGAACTGCGCAACGCGGCTACGTTGGCAGGGTTTACTGATATGGAACTAGTCCGAGAGGAGGGTCGCTCGGGTAAGTCTATTAAAGGTCGACCAGCTCTTAGGTCATCACTTGAACGTCTTGAGTCCGGTGAAGCCTCCGCGTTGTTCGTTACTCGCGTAGATCGTTTAGCTAGATCTACAAAGGACTTCCTAAGTATCATCGACAGAGCTAACAACAAAGGTTGGAGACTTGTACTGTTAGACTTAAATCTTGATACATCTTCTTATCAAGGGCGCTTCGTAGTGACAATCATGTCAGCTCTTGCCGAGATGGAAAGATCAGTTATTGCGTCGCGTCAAAGGGAGGTCCACAAGTATCGTAGGGACACCGGAAAAGTTTGGGGTGTAGACCTTGGACCTAAGACAAAAGTGTCTCAGGAGACGCTTGAGCGTATAAGAACGGAACGCGAGAAGGGCATGTCATACCACGCGATAGCAGCAGCGCTAAACGCTGATAACGTCCCAACTGCATTAGGCGGCGAGTGGCACGGATCTACTATTCGTAAGACACTCAACTTTCTTAAGGATAAATAAGAAAGGGGCTAGGTGTTTCCACCCAGCCCCTTGGGATGAACGCCTCTCTCCCAAGAACGCTCTTAATCCGTAGATGAACTATAATATAAAAGTACCTACTTTTTCTTCTTTTTATCCTGTTTCTTTGGTGTTTCTTTTTGAGGTACAAACCCCTGGCAATCGTGGATAACTACAAGAACATCATCTAAGTTACACTCGCCACAGGTGATAGGCTCTATATCTCCTACTGCTATATCAATTGAAAGCATTCCTTCAAGAAGCTCGGTATCATCTGATATACGGAGTTCATCGCACTTAATGATCCACGAACGAACATCGCCTAGGGTAGGTGTTCTTGGATCTCCCAATGCGTTAAGTGATATTGTAATAAACCCAGAAACGTCTACCTCGTGATTACTCAACGGAAACTTCCTCTGCTTCTACAACCTCTACTGTGCCATCGACAGGCGGAACCTCATCGTCTCCAGCGCCAGTTGCCACGATCTCGTCTGTAGGTGGCTCGGTCTTATATTCTTGAATTGTCATGCCAATTTCATTTGCAATAGCGCATTCGAGTGTGGCACCAGTGCTATCTCGCCAATCAGGCAGCAAGATCATGTGCGTAGAATTTAACACTGCTTGAACTGACTTACGCATATACTCTTGACGTGTTCTATCCCCGTGTCCACCATAAAACTCAGCAGGGTTAATGCAACGGTAGCCTAAGGCACGAACCTCGGATGCTACTTGGTTAAATAGCGGGTAGTTGTAGTCAACCTTGCCAGTCATAGGACCAGATAGGTAAATTGTTATCTTAGGCTTCTTATTCGTCATGTGGTATGTCCTCTATCTTTTTCTTGTAGTTTATAAGGTCCTCTGCACCAAACAAGGCTATGTTTGCAGCAAGCTCTAATCCACTGATAAAGTGGTTGTTTAGCCCACGCTCTTGAGATTGTTCAATTACCTTATTTATTTCCTTATATGTTTTTTCTCGCTGCTCAGATGTAAGTTCTAGTTTAACTTGGTTGTACGTTGACCAGTCAATTCCAAACGGATAGTTCTGTTCTCCCATTGTACCTCTCCTATAGTCTTCCAAAGCGCGTTGCCTGCGCCCAGTCTACATCTCCTGTTGGCACTGCTCTTGGGATAAGTAGGCGTCCTTTAATTTCAGCGCGAGAGCCAAGACCTTCGATGTTGTCACCTCGATCAGATAGCTTACGTTGAAACGCTATTTGTGTCATCGGGCGTTCACCACGCTCTTCACTCCACAGTCGATACACAGAGTATAGAGCCTTAATCTGTAGTGATGAACCTTCAGACTCCTTTGTTTCTTCATTTAAGAAGATGCCAATGCGATCTTCATTCTTACGATAGATATCAGAAGCCTCGCTTACGACCTTGCACCAACCAAGACCGTCGCGCGCACTTGAGCCAAGAAGCTTAATAGCACCCTCAACTGCCCAGGATAGAACTGCAGGTAGCGCGCCTTCAGGGTCAAAGATATACGCCTTTAATTCTGGATCTGGAGATTCAGGCACCTTGTTCAAAGGAACAGGTCGAATACGACGCCACATCGCATCATCAGTAATGATAGGACGGTGATTAGTAGTAATCCAAAGTTTTGCGCGCGATTGAAACGTAAATGGTTTTTCTCCAGGTGAACGCGCGGAGATTTCAGATGAACCTGTAAGTTTCTTAATTGAGTTTTCTTTAATTCGTTCATTGTCTGGGAGCTCGTCAACCCATACCATTCGACGTCCACGTAACTCAGCCCAGTGATAAAGATCTGAACCGTGAGCTTGACCGTCTCCTTGTGCAAGAATAGATGAATCTAAAGGCCAAGCATACTGCTGAGTGCCCATGCACTTAACTAAAGCTTCAACCATAGTGTTCTTACCTGAACCTGGAGGTCCATAAACTAAAAACATAACATCGTGAGTTCGTAAACCAGTCAGTGAGTAACCAGCAGCACGTTGCAACCAATCTTGGAATTCTTTATCTCCACCAGTAGCAAAATCTAAGAACTGCTCCCAACGGATATTACGCATTCCTTGTGTGTATGAAACAGGTGCACGACGGGTAATATAGAGGTCTGGACGTCCTTTTAAGAGCTCTCCAGTGCGTAGGTCAATAACTCCATTGGATACACCAAGTAGATGCTCGTCTGAGTCCCAGTTCTCAACTCCAACAAGAATGCGTGGATCTGACGTAGCAGACTCAATTGCACTTGCTAACCGAGAGTTTGATTTTGCTTGTTGAGCCCACTTAATAACCTCTGATTGTTTTTCAGCGTCATCGTAGTTAACAACCTCGGATGCAATGACTGGTGCAAGTTTCTTTGCAAGCTCGCGCATTTCAAGATTTTCTACGTCAGGTTTCCAGTATCCACCGTCCCAGTGGAACCAACCAAGTCCAGGTGTATATCGAACTGCTGGACCAAACGAGTCTACAAGACGACGGCCATTACCTGTGTCTGAAAGTGTGCGCTTACCAGGTTCGCCGCCTTCGCCGTCACCGATGGCATCAGGGTCCTTAGGAACGTCAATATTAGAAAGATTAGACGCGCTCTGTAATGAATCTCCGTCTTGTATAGACGTGTTTACAGTTCCACCGACTGTTCCAGGTAAAAGATTTGTTGAGTCATTTGTCTCGTAGTGAGTTTTCTCAGCAGGTTTCTTTTCAATAACGCTAGAGCGTGACTCCTCTTGAGATTTTTGTGCCCATTCTTGTAGTCCTGGCCACATGCGCTCGGTCTTTGGATTATTAAGAACAAAGTCAATAGCACGACGAACGTGCATAAGTAATCCGCCTTGACCTTCAAGAGGCAGCGGAGGACGTACCTTCTCGGCGTTAAAGCGAATCATCATTGTCTCAACAGCAAGCTTACCAGCCTCAGTGTGTACTGGGAACTTATTCGCAAGTGCGCAAGTCATAGAGTATAGATCTACAGCACGAGAGCCTTCGTCAATTCCTTCTTCAAGAAGACGTTCAATGTCAACCTTTTCTCCACCAAAGTCTAGTCCGTCAAGCCAACCCCACTCGGCATCACCTAAGCTTGTGCCGGAACGACGACCACGCTTACGAAGTGCAGAGAGAAGTTCCTCGGGAGCCTCAGCCATCTCAATTTCCCACGGAGCTTTTCCTGGAGCCCAGTCATAGCATGTACCGGAAAAGTGTCGCGATGGCGCAATTAAGACGTAACCATTGTGCTTAATGTCGATTCCCTTAAGACCCGACTTAATAAGATTTCCTACAAGCGCTTCGTTTTCATCGCACTTATAGAAGAGGTGACGTCCACGCGTTGGCTTTCCGTTGTAGTTATACTCACCAGTAAGCGCCTCAACTGTTGGAGGAAGTGCTCCTTCAAGCAAAGCTTCAAATCTTTCAAATGACGCAGGGCCATCGGAGCGTGGGTCAATGTCAATTACAAAAAATCCACTTGGCTGGCAATGAACACCAACGTTGTTGTCTGCCATTGAGTCCCACCAGTGCGTAACTGTCTCAACGTCAGACGTTGCACGAGTGTTCCACTCTGGAATTGATGGGTGCTTGCCGACATCCTTAGGCTCTCCGTGAGTTCCGTTACACGTACAACGCCCGGCTACAATTCCGTAACATGGAAGAATCTTCCACCCCTGCGATGCATACCACTGAGCGGCTGGTTGAATTCTACCTGTTGCTGACTCCCAAGATGACATGTATTAGGCACGCACCTTCTCGCGCGAAGTTACATGAAGTGAATCAAACCACTTTTCTGCATCGTCCGCAGAGATATAGGCGCGCTCACGACCGGTCTCAGTCGTAGTTATAACTGATGGAAGTTCTCCAGTGCCTACAGCACGAGCAACAGTTCTTGCTGGAATTCCATACGCTAGGGCAACGCTTCTTACGCTCATTCGTCGCTGTGTCTGCTGCATCTTAAAAACCTCTCATCACTTCAGTTATACAAAACCGTTGATAGACAACTATTATTACTCATCTTTTCCGATGAGCAAAAGCAGTTTAGTTAGTTTGCGGAATTTGTAACAAGACCACTATAACGGGTATCTACCGCATTTGTAACAACGCTTTCAGTAAAGTTTTACAAAGTACACCGATACACCAATTTGCAGTTATTTACCTATCCTACCATACATAACGGTTTATAGTTAATTATTCTACCCGTGCTATCGGAAGTGAAGTAAATGAGTCCTACTAATACTATTCTTTCTATTGCCGGAATGCTTACCGCACTTGGCGTTATTTTTGGCGCGGTTGTGGCAGTGTATCGAATTGCACGACGTATGGACGAAAACCTAGGAGTAGACGAAGACGGGCGAACACTGTCTGAGCGTCTTAATCGTGTAGAGCACCAGTTATGGGAAAATGGCGGGGATTCACTAGCAGACCGGGTAAACGATTTAACCCTTTGCGCCAAGGAAACATCGGCAGAGGTAAAGATTATAAAGGAAGTCCTATTAACAATGCTAGGACAACCAGCGGTTAAGGTATCACCAGTCAAGGCAGTAAGAAAAAGAAAGTCAGCCTAAAAAATAAAGTATAAAGCAGTTTTCTTGCTTTAGTTTTTAATATAATTACTTTCTATAAAATATCTTTAATGTTACAGTTCTAAGAACTGTTTATTGTACCTTTATAGTTTACTAAGTGTACATTTGTAATCCTTCAAAACTTTTTCCTTAAGTGTATTCTAAAGTGCTCACTTATAGTATATAGTTGTACTCGCGCATTCCGCGTATAGGAGACTAGTTAGGGGTAACTATATGTCACTAGCAGAGCGTTTATCGGAAGCAACCCCTGCAGGAGCGGGACTTCCATGCAAAATTGGTACGTTGCTTACTGGAACTCAACTGTCAAAAGAAGACAGAATCAAGCTTGGTGAAGTTATGGATATGCCATATGGAACTCCAGGAAGACTGCCCAACACGGCGATTGCTACCGCACTTAGAGACGAAGGTTTTGACGTAGGAGACTCAGCCGTAACTAAGCATCGCCGAGGAATATGTCGGTGTTTTGGGTCAAGCCCTAAGTACGGCAAGTAAGGAAAAGTCTAGCAGATGTCACTTTCCGAAAAGCTAGCGAAAGCAGGGCCATCAGGGTCTGATCATCGAGTTCTTAACACGCCAGAAAATTGGCGTCCCCGCATGGAGATAGACGAAGACGGCGGCTATCTAATATCTACCGCACGTCCAGAAGGCAACAGCCCAGATGCGGACGATCTTCTCAACGAGTTTAAGCTGGATCCTTCTCAGTGGAAGGTCACCTCGGTACGTAAATCTCGCTGGCAACGGTGGGACGGGGAATGGCTAGAAGCCTTTCGTGCATCTGTTATTCCAGTTGCAGCTGAACAAGCAAGCAAGGAAGACATCGCTGAACTTGTATCTACGTTAGATAAATGGAAACCAGGTAGATCAGCTAAAGTTACGTCAGGTGAACTTGCGTTTGTATTTGCCCCAAGTGATCAGCAGCTAGGTAAAAAGGCAAACGGTGAAGGTACATCAGAGACTATTCAGCGTCTTCTTGACGCTACCGACGGTGCCGTAACACGACTAAGTGAACTAAGAAAGATTGGTCGTAGCGTTGGGACGGTAGTTATCGCACTACTTGGAGATCACGTTGAGGGAATTGTTTCTCAACATGGACGTCTGCAAAGCCACTCCGCATCAGACATGGGACTTACCGAACAAATACGAGTTGGCCGCAGACTTCTTCTATCGCAGGTTAAGGCGTTTGCTCCCCTAGCGGACAGGGTAATTGTCGCGGTGATAAACGGAAACCACGATGAGGTTAGCCGTCAAATGGCACTAGATCCAGCCGAAGGTTGGAACACTGACATCGCAAGCGCGGTTCAAGACACCTGCGCAGAGATCAACGCGTTATCACACGTAGAGTTTAGATTTCCTTCAAAGGATCATCAAACGCTTGCCATCGAGGTCTGTGGAAGTATGCTAGGTCTGTTCCACGGGCATCAAACAGGTAAGGACGTAGTTAAATACCTGTCTAATCAAGCGGCAGGTCAGACCGCACTTGGCAACTGTGACGTTTGGTTATCTGGTCACTACCACCACTTTAGAGCGCTTGACGTTGGCCCACGGTTCTGGGCGCAATGTCCAACAGTTGACCCAGGTTCTGCCTGGTTCAGAGATAGAAACGGATTAGAATCTAATACAGGAGTCTTGACCATGCTTATAGGTAAAGGTCACGATCCCCGCAGAGATCTAAGTATCGTTTCCTAACTATCTAAGGCGGTGTCGTACACATGATACGAAACCGCAAGAAGTCCTCCGATCCTCGCAAGAGAGTCCTACGTGAGGCAGAAAGCATCGTCACAAAGCCAGAGGTTGAACAATCTGATGACATTACACGCATTGGAGTTGTTTGGGCTGGAATACTTGACTTAGACGACGTAATACCGCCAACAACAGTTGCCGCAATGCTTTCAGCATCTCAGCTAGTGATGGCAACAAGTACGGTGGACTCAGAAGAACACTGGGTTGGAGCAGCTGTCTATGCGGCAATGGGTGCTTACAGTGAAGACCCAGACGAGGTAGATGATGATGGTAATATAACCACATCTACAAAACAAACAGTAGGTTTTGGGCCTCCAAGTCCATAACAACTTTAGAATCTATTGGTACTATCTACTTATATTTGCAAGTAGTGTGTGCTGGATAGACTCCCCTATTCAACACTAGTTCCATCCAGGTGGGAACGGAGTTCGAGTGACTTTACCTAACAATGTCAATACTCGTAGAGTATACGGACGTTACGTTACCTCAAAGGGAGTTCCTGCCAAGGGCAGAGTAACATTTACTCCTACGTCTCCAGTTATTGACAACGTAGGAACGATTATCATCGAGACTACGGTAGTTGCCACCTTAGATTCTCAAGGTGCATTTAGCGTAGTTCTACCTTGTACTGACAATGCAAATCTTCAACCACTTAACTGGGCGTATGAAGTAGACGTTCGCCTTTACGGTGTTCGCCCAGAAAAATTCTTTATTCAATTAACTTACGGTGATGGCAGTGCAGTCGATCTTTCAAAGACTCTTGCCATTGACTCTCCATACAACGGAATCAGTCTTTCAGCTAGCACGGCTCGCGGACCTATTGGCCCTAAGGGTGACATTGGCGCAACTGGACCACGTGGTGCGTCTGGACCTACAGGCCCTGCCGGCGGACCAACCGGCCCAACAGGCGCTGCATCTAGTATTGCAGGACCTACTGGTCCAACAGGCATTGCAGGACCAACTGGACCGCAAGGAAACGTAGGACCTCAAGGAGCGCAAGGCGTTCAAGGTATTACTGGTCCGCAAGGTGTCTCCGGTCCAACAGGTGCGACCGGTGCAACGGGCGCAGCATCAACAGTCACAGGACCTACAGGTTCGCAAGGACCTACAGGTGCAACAGGTGCTACGGGAGCTGGCGCAACAGGACCAACAGGACCTGCAGGAACGTCAGTAAAGATTCTTGGTTCATACAATACTCTCTCGGCTTTAATCGCTGCACATCCAACAGGCAGCAACGGAGATGGCTACCTAGTCGCTGGTGAACTTTATGTTTGGTCTAGCACAACAGGCAACTGGCTTGACGTTGGAAACATCCAAGGACCTACGGGTTCACAAGGACCTACAGGCGCATCTATTACAGGACCGACAGGCGCGATTGGCGCAACTGGCTCGACGGGTCCAACGGGTGCAACAGGTTCACAAGGACAACAAGGTCTACAAGGCGTTCAAGGTCCACAAGGATTAGTTGGTGCGACTGGCGCACAAGGACCTCAAGGTTCTCAAGGTACACAAGGTGTACAAGGTATTCAAGGGTACGCAGGTGCGACTGGTCCAACCGGCGCAACAGGAAGCACTGGACCTACAGGTGCCGCAAGCACAGTCGCTGGGCCAACGGGTAGCGTCGGTCCAACAGGTGCAACAGGTGCAACAGGTGCTGCCTCAACAGTCACAGGACCTACAGGTTCCGTTGGCCCAACAGGTTCGCAAGGACCAACCGGTGCAACAGGAGCAGCGAGTACTGTTGTTGGACCGACTGGTTCAGTCGGACCAACAGGTGCAACTGGAAGTACTGGCGCTGCTAGCACAGTAACTGGACCTACTGGTGCAACAGGCGCAACAGGAACTCAAGGCATTCAAGGTTCGCCTGGTGCAACTGGCCCTACAGGTTATCAAGGTTTACAAGGTGTCACCGGCGCGACGGGTGCACAAGGACCAACCGGCGCATCAATCACCGGCCCAACCGGTGCGCAAGGTGCGACAGGCATCACCGGTGCGACTGGCTCTGTCGGTGCAACAGGTGCTGTTGGTGCGACAGGCGCTACCGGCTTACAAGGTATCCAAGGTGTAACTGGTCCTACAGGTTTAACTGGTGCTACCGGCTCGCAAGGTGTTCAAGGAGTTACTGGTCCAACAGGTGCAACAGGCGCAACTGGTGCTCAAGGAACCGGCGTAACAATTCGTGGAAGCTACACTTTATTCTCTGATCTTCAAACAGCGCACCCAACTGGTAGCGCAGGTGACGGCTACTTAGTAAGCGGTGTTCTTTACGTTTGGTCAGTTAACACGTCCGCGTGGATTAGCGTTGGAAACATCCAAGGACCTACGGGCTCGACTGGAGCAACGGGTGCTGGCGCAACAGGCGCAACAGGTGCGACTGGCGCGACAGGCGCTACCGGCTCACAGGGACCTACAGGTTCCGTTGGCCCAACGGGCGCGACTGGTCCACAAGGCATTCAAGGAGTATCTGGCCCGACGGGCGCAACAGGTGCGACTGGCTCACAGGGATCAACCGGTCCACAAGGAAGCCAAGGCTTACAAGGTGTAACTGGCCCACAAGGCGTAACAGGCCCAACGGGCGCGACAGGCGCGCAAGGTCCTCAAGGAACTGCTGGTGCAACTGGTGCAACAGGAAGTCAAGGACCAACAGGTGCTACAGGTGCGGCGAGTACTGTTGCAGGACCTACAGGTTCGCAGGGACCTACAGGTGCGACTGGAAGTACTGGTCCAATCGGTGATAGATATAAGGCAACATCGACAACAACGTTGTCAATGGTTTCAACTGGTCAAATCTATCTAACAATTCAGACAGGTCTTGCTTACTCAACTGCACAGACAGTTATTGTTGCATATAACTCATCAAATTACATGATTGCTGACGTCGTAACATACGACGCAGGCACCGGTGTTCTTACAGTTAACGTTCTTCGTAAAACTGGTTCTGGCACGTATGCATATTGGACAGTAAACCTAGATGGTGCAGTTGGTACCGTCGGTGACACTGGTCCAACTGGTGCTACAGGTTCAAGAGGCCTTCCAGCTACGTTCCTTGGTTCATGGACAAACTTAAATGATTTTAGAACTAACTATCCTTGGCCTGGCGCTGACTACTCAAATGCCTGGGCTCTTGTTTATGTAGACGGCACAGCGTATCCACCTGCTGCAATGATTTGGAACAACAGCTCAGGCTGGTACTACGTTGACCGCGTTGTTCTCCCAACAGGCGCAACTGGACCTCAAGGTCCTACAGGTAGCATTGGTGCTACCGGTGCAGCGTCAATGGTTACAGGTCCTACAGGTGCAGTTGGTGCTACAGGTCCACAGGGTCCTACAGGTGTTCAAGGCTACCAAGGTATCCAAGGTGTCACAGGCCCAACCGGCTACACAGGTCCACAAGGAAACGTCGGACCAACCGGTGCGACAGGTGCACAGGGACCTATTGGTCCACAAGGAAACCTTGGACCTACAGGTTCAATCGGCGTAACTGGTGCTACCGGCGCTACCGGCTCACAAGGTGTTCAAGGTTCACAAGGTATCGCGGGACCTACCGGCCCAACAGGTGCGACAGGCGCGCAGTCAACTGTACCTGGTCCAACCGGCCCAACAGGCGTCGGTTCAACAGGCCCAACTGGTTCGACTGGTGCTGCTGGTACAAGTATTACCATCAAGGGACAGTACGCAACGTTCGCAGCACTTCTTGCTGCACACCCAACTGGTGCAGCCGGTGACGGTTACTTAGTTGTTGGAGATCTCTACGTCTGGTCTGGTACGTCTTATTCATGGGTAAACGTTGGAAGCATTCAAGGCCCAACTGGTATCCAGGGACCTACAGGACAGCAAGGCCCTACGGGAACAACCGGTCCATCAGGTGCAACTGGTCCTACAGGAAATCTTGGACCTACAGGTCCTCAAGGCTTACTTGGTAACACTGGTCCAACAGGTGCGCAAGGTCCACAAGGAAATAGCATCACCGGACCAACAGGTGCGATTGGTGCTACGGGTGCAACAGGTGCTACGGGCTCACAGGGCATTCAAGGATACACTGGTCCTACTGGTCCTACCGGTGTTCAAGGTATTCAAGGTATCGTCGGACCAACCGGTCCACAAGGCCCACAGGGAGTTACTGGCCCTACCGGTACACAAGGAATTCAAGGTGTAACCGGTCCAACAGGAAACACCGGTCCTACAGGCTCAACAGGACCAACCGGTGCACAAGGTAACCAAGGTGTCATTGGTCTTACAGGTCCAATGGGACCTACGGGTATCACTGGTGCGACAGGCGCTGTAGGTCCAACCGGTGCAAAGGGCGAAACTGGTAACTTTGGTGGAGCCGCGTTTGACTACTTATTTAGCACGAACACTACAGACTCAGATCCAACGTCTGGAAAGTTAAAGTTTAACAACGCAACACCTGCGTCAGTAACTCGACTTTATATTAGCACAAGTGATATTAACAGCATAAACGTTAATAACTTCCTACAAACTATCGATGATTCAACGAGTGCCATCAAGGGCCACTTTAGAATTACAGATAAAATTGACGCATCTAAGTTTGCTTTATTTGCAATTACTGGAGCGCTTACTTCAGGCTCAAACTACCTGAAGGTAGTTACACAGTATGTATCCGGTAGTGGAACGTTTACCGACACTGAAGACGTAATTATTACCTTTGCTCGCACTGGTGACATCGGTGATACCGGTCCTCAAGGACCTACTGGCCCAACTGGCTCGCAAGGTGTTCAAGGAGTTACTGGTCCAACGGGAACTGTTGGTCCTACCGGCGCACAAGGTGCGTTTACAGTTCAAAGCGCAACACCACCAGCTAGTCCTGTTAATGGAAATCTTTGGTTCAACACCGATACAATGCAGGTCTTCACATACACCAACTCCACCTGGGTTGAGGTTATGGGAAGCCCTGGTCTTCAAGGCTCAACAGGTGCTACCGGTGCTACCGGTTCACCTGGTGCAGCTGGTACACCAGGCAATACAATGATCAACGTAGACGCTGGCAGTCCAACTACTAACTACGGCGGCTTAGTAACAATCGACTGCGGAGGAGTAACTAGATAATGGCATCAATAGTCCAATTTAGACGCGGCAGCGCCGCGCAATGGACTTCTGCTAACCCAAAGTTAGCTGAAGGTGAGCTCGGGCTAGAGCTCGACACCGGACTGTTCAAGGTCGGTAACGGCAATGACTTCTGGGCAACTCTTTCGTACTCATCTGGTCCTGCAGGCCCAACGGGTTCTACAGGCGCCGCAGGCTCTGCAGGCTCAAATGGAGCTGCTGGTTCAACCGGTGCAACAGGCCCACAAGGCAACATTGGACCAACCGGTCCTGCGGGAGACGGCGGTGTTTCTAATCTCTTAAAGATGGACGCTCTGCTAAACCTTGGTATATTTTTCCCTAAGTCAACAACAACCGAGCAGCTGGTAAACCTAACCTCAAATGTGGTTTCACCTTTGAGCTTCTTGTAAGGAAGGATCTAAGTGTCACGTAACATTATTAAGGAATCGGATTATATTTTCGATCCTGCAGATAACTCTCTTACGATTGAACAACGTTGGGTTCGCCCTGAGCGTCTAATGCTTGTTACAAACGTAACAACAAACACCATCATCTACAACTTCTCTGACTCTACTAAAGGATTTGCAGAGTACGAGATGCTTGGTAGCACGAGCATCCTAGACTCTATTGACCAAAAGTCATCTCCAATGGACGGCGCTGCTCCATCAACGTTCCAGAAGACAATGTACGGAACATACGTAAAGTTTAAGTTTAACTGTTCCCAGATGAGCGCAACAGATTACATCTCAGTTATGGTTGACGATTACGAGCAGGTTGTTGACTTTGAGGATACTCTTCTAGACGGCGCGCAGAAGCTTCGCGCGTCTCTTCCACAGTCAATGATGGACACTGACTTTGAATACTCAGTGCAGCCATCTAAGTGGGAAGCTCTTTTCCTAACTCAAAACTACCCTTCGTTCTTCCCTAAGCCAGGTGGCGGTAACTCACTTCAAGTTTCCTCTATCTTTGGTGATGGAACAACGCCTAAGTCTCTTATGCTTATAACAACGACGGTTCCTCATGGACTTGTCGCTGGTAACATCGTGTCCGTTCAAGAATCTCTTAACCAAAAGGGTGAGGGTACGTTTGCTGTCTACGACGCCCCTACCTCATACTCGTTTAGATACTACGCTAAGGGTCAGGTTGCTGGAGAAATTATCTATCCAAACCTTACCGCTGTCTACGCTGGAGATACGTATTCATCTTCGCATATTCCAGGCGGAGATTACCCAGGACTTGGTGCGTACACCGGCTCTAAGAACACGATGAACACGTTCCAGGCGGTGTCTGACTCTGCAACTCCAGCGTCTAACATCACCATTACATTTACAAACCCTCACGGTTTATTCCCAGGCACACCGATCTCGATCTCTGGTACAAACTCAGTTGACGGTGACTACTACGTGTCAAAGGTCCCTAACGTTCGTCAGATGATCTTTAGTCTTGGCCGCGTTCAGACAAGCGTTACCGTTCCAGTTACTGCACGCATTATCGTTAAGTCTGAAGGATACATCATTCATCGTCCTTATGACGCCGGTGTAGCTCTCGCTACAGTGCTTCCAGTTCCTGGTTCACAGACAATTCGTCAGACACGTCGTTACTTCCGTTACCAGGCTGGTAAGTCAGTTCAGTTCTCAACAGGTTGTAAGTTTACTCCAACGTATAACATTGACTCACTTTCTCTTAACACCGGTACCTCCGGTCAGCTCGCTACGGTCACCGTAGTTTGCGTAGAGGATCATGGCCTTCAAGTTGGCGCAGAGATTCTTATAGAGAACGCACAGGTTAATGAAACTTACAATCCGTTTAATGGACTTTGGCCAGTTACAGCTGTAACTGATAGCAACACCTTCCAATACCAGGTACTTCTTACATCTACAGTTCCTTACCACGACTTAAGATCAGCTGGTCCAAACATCTATGCTCACGCGCATACGTGGTATGGCGCTGCAACTCGTGCGGGTCTTTTTGACGATCAAAACGGATTCTGGTTTGAGTATGATGGACAAGAAATGTACGTTGCTCGTCGTCACTCTGAGAAGTTGATCCAAGGTCGTCTTAACGTGACCTTTGGTTCTAACAGAGTTGTGGGAGTTTCAACGCTCTTCCGCGAGCAGTTAGTAACAAACGACATGATTGTTATCAAAGGCTCGAGCTACAAGATCATCAACGTTAACTCTGACACATCACTGACAATCTCACCTGCCTATAAGGGTGCGACAACTATCGGAGTTCGCGCAACTCTCAGCCAGATTATCCGTGTAGCTCAAGACGAGTGGAACCTAGATAAGTTTGATGGAGATGGTCCATCAGGTTATCACCTTGACGTTACTAAGATGCAGATGATCTTCATCGATTACTCCTGGTATGGCGCTGGAACAATTCGTTTCGGTATGCGTGCTAAGGGTGGAAAGGTCGTCTACTGTCACCGTTGGCCGCAAAACAACTCCAACCAGCTTGCCTATCAAAAGTCTGGTAACCTTCCAGCTCGCTATGAGGTAACAACCGAGCCAATTCAGAACACTCGAATGGTTGCAGGTGCCTCAGGTATTCGCGGTGGTACTCTTGGGCCAAACGACACTACCATCTACATTGAAAATACCCACGATTGGCCACCAAATGGTTACCTTTGGGTAAAGGATGACGTCAACGGCGAGATCATGAAGTATACGCAGATCGGCGACTACAACAACACTGTTAAGGCATATCCTCTAACAGTTCAGCGTCGTCAGTCAATTACCTACGCGTATCCTGACCGTCCGTTTACAATCGCTGGAACAACAGATCAGGTAATCTTTGTTACCGACTCATCGTTTACAGGCTCAGGTGGTGACTCACAGGTTGCAGTTCAAACCATCGGAATCACCTGCTCGCCAATCATTCAACACTGGGGCTCGTCCGTTATCATGGACGGCCGCTATGACGCTGATCTCTTGCCTCTCTTCACAGGAGGTATGACTAAGTACCTAGCAGTTCAGCCAGGTATCGCTCGTCCTCTTGTTGCTCTTCGCGTAGCGCCATCAGTTGATAACGCTCTCGGACGTAACTTTGGACAGCGTGAACTTCTTAACCGCATGCAACTTGCACTTAAGTCAATTGGTGTTCAGACCAACGGAGCGTTCCGTATTGACGTTCTTATGAACCCAGCACAGTTTGGCTATACTAACTGGACAGTTAATCAACTAGCAATTACTCGTGCCAACGTGTCAATCTCACAAGGTGCAAATCAGATGATCGTTAATGACATCGGACAAAACGGCGGTATGACGGGTATCGTCACCGGTATGGTAATTACCGGTACCTCTAGTATGGCATCCTCGTTTGCAGCTAACACGACGGTTGCAGCCGTTCAAGGCTCGGTAATCACGATGTCCGCTGCCGCGCTTAACACCGTTACACAGGGCGGAACGGCAACGTACACTCCAATGGCTGGATACTCAGGCATCCCAGATGACTGGGGTCGTGATATTCCTGGTCTTAACTCACTGGCACAGGTGTTCTACTTTGACAACACCGGCATTGGTGGCGGCGGTGTTCCTAACTACTCGATCAGCTCAACAGTTGCGTCATCAAACGGATCATCTATTACGTACACAACATCTTCTAACCACGCGTTCTCTGTAGGCCAGTACGTCACGGTCACTGGCTTCACTGGGCAGACTGGTTACAACGTTCCATACGCACCGATCACCATCGTTCCTACCGCAAGTCAGATCACGATTAACTCGTCTCTAAACGTTGCAGCTCCTGGTGGAACTGGAACAATTACCTCAGCAGCTCCTAGTGGCTGGGTAAACGGCGGCGATTCCGTGTTCTCATTCTTCACGGAAAACGGCGCTGGTGCCAACGCGTACAACTCATCTGTATACGACCTAACCGGTATCCGCGAACTTGGAAACTCCATTCTTAGCGGCAACGGAACGGTATCTACTCCTGGATTCCCAGCGGGACCAGACGTACTTATCATTCTTGCGACAAATATCGGAACAGTTGCATCTAACATCTCTGCCCGTATTTCATGGTCAGAAGCCCAGGCATAACATGACAAAGACACACTTAAAAGTTTCGAGTCATGTTATATTTACATCAATAATCGAGCAAGGAAAGTAGGTAGTAAATGGCTGATTATTCATCACTTGGAACGCAGATTACTGCGGTAAAGCAAGAGATTACAGACAGCTTATCCGCAAGTACATACAGCGCCCAAGACTTGGTGTTTGTTGCCAAAGCCCTCGAAACGTTGGGAACTCTTCTTGGAGTTAGCGACATCGTGGCTGCTACCAACACCCAGCTCACTTCAATCTCGTCTGCCGGAACCACACAGGTTTCAGCGGTCAACACTGCAGGTACCACTCAGGTAGCAGCAGTCAACTCGGCAGGAACTACCAAGTTAACTGCTATTCAAACCGAATCAAACTCACTATCAATCCTTAGCTATATGGGGGTACTCGCATAATGGCAACAACAGTCGTTCGTTTTCGTGCAGGAACCGCTGCTTTAACTGATTCCTCAACGTATTCAGTTCCAGCATCAAACACTGCAATCGTAACAAGCATCACAGCATCAAACAAGACGTCCAACACGCGTACATTTACCGTATTGCTTAACGGACTTTCATTTTGCACCGGCCTGCAGATCCCTGCAAACGGAACAGTGAACTTTGACACACGTCAGGTTCTAAACGCAACTGAAACAATTTCAGTCACAGCAGACGCAGCAGCAGCGGTGGATTTCCTCATCTCTGGCGTTCTCGTTAACTAAGGAAGGTATCTAAACAATGGCGATCTCCTCAAGTAAAGACTTTATTGTCTTTCCTAACGACAACTCCAGTCGTGTAACAATCAAAGAGGCAACCTTCGCAGCAAACGGCACATGGACAGCACCAACTGGCGTCACAAGCGCACAGGTAATTCTTGTCGGTGCAGGTGGCGGTGGCGGTGGCGGTTCTGATATCGGTGCAGGTGGCGGTGGTGGTGGTGGAGCAGTTGTAGTCAAGAACGTTGACGTGTCTCCAGGTACTAGCTACGCGATTAACATCGGTGCAGGTGGACAAGGTGGACAAGGCGCAATCGCGTCCGCGTCTGACTACACAAACACCCTTCCAGGCGGTAACGGTGGTACTACAACATTTGGTAATATTACCATAGCAAACTACCTAACCAACTCTAACTTTGACTACTCCTTTGCCCAGTGGGACGCTGACGTCATCTTCCGCTACGCAACAGGTGCAGCTAGCGCTTCATCTATTATCGTGTTCCCTAACGCAAACGGAATCACAGCCGGTCAGTTGGTATCAGGTACTAACCTTGGAACAAACACCCAGGTAGTTTCTGTATCAGGCAACGTAGTTACTCTCTCTGTAGCTAACACCTCAACAGCGGTAAACGTGGTTGTCCGCTTTGACCAAGGTACAGCTAACGTTAAGCAAGGCTCAATCTTCTACAATAACGTATCTAATGGTACGTATCTCAGCAACGCTATGGGACTTAACTCCGTATCGTCGCCAAACACACAAAATCTATCTAACAACTTGCTGCAGCCTCAGGTTGCGCAGCTTGAAGATGCAACAACGCTGTCATCAAACTACATTCGCGTATACGGAACAAACGCTGCAACACTTTCAATCACCAACGCCGGTATTCCTACCAAGTTGGCTGAAATGCAGGTACCATTTACTCGTACCGTGACAGCGGCTCAAAGCTCTTCAACGCTAACGGTAAGCGACACAACTAACCTGCAGGTTGGAATGTTTGTTATCGGTTCAGGTATCGGAACAGGCGCGGTCATTCTTAGCATTGATAGCCTTACACAGGTAACTGTATCAACGCCTACAACCAACGTCCTATCAGCGCAGTCTGTAACGTTCTCATACACTGGAACCTTCGGACTTAACGCTCTACAGGCAACAACAGGTTCAGCTATCTCAACCGGTAACCCAACGTGGCTCAACTGGTCAAACCTTAACAACACGTCTAGCGTTACAGCGTCTACGACAAACAACGGCTTTGCTGGTATTCCTTATCAACCAGGTCAAACCTACAGCTTGTCCGTGTACGTATCAGCTAACTTGGCAGTGTCCTCATCGACACCGATCCTATTCCAGCTTCGTTCAACCTCGGTGTCGTCTGGTGGCTACATGGCGCAATCAAACACGTCGTACACAACAGGTAACACCTCAACTGGTACAACGTCATCAATTGATGCCGGTACAGCTAACGGATTCTTCGTCCGTCAGATAACGCCTACTCCAATGGTCGGCTTTGGTGGATCAGTAACAGTTAACGGAACAGCTGCAAACACGGCAACAACCGTAACAGTTACAGACGCATCGCAGCTTCTAATTGGTATGAGTGTAACTGGTACAGGTATGGCGTCAGGTGCGCTAATTACAGGTGTCTCTGGAAACGTATTAACACTTAGCTTGGCAACAACAGCTGCTATTACAGCCGTGCCTCTAACGTTTGCAACGCCAACAGGTACTCAAATCCTAGGATCTAACCAAACTGTTGGTCAGACTGGATGGCGTCGTATTTCAGGCACGTTCACAACCCCTTCGTTCTCTGCGTCAACTGCAAACGGCGTTTACGGCTACGGATCATGGGGACAGCTTATCTACCCTACGATCGTTCTACAGCAGGCAAGCACCGTGTTCTGGTTCGACAACATGCAGCTTGAGGTTGGTGGATCTGTTACAGCTTACCAGCAGCCACTTTACGCTTATGATAACGTTCTTGTTCTGCAGACAAACTCAACAGCAGGGTCTGACCTTGAGGTTGGACATCGCTTTGTTAAGTCTATCGCAGGAAACACGTACACTGGTACTCTCTTTGCGGTTGCAGGTGGTACCGCACAGCAGTATCGCCCAGTGCAAGCGTTCCTCGAGTACTTTGACAAGGATTACAACTCACTTGGTCGCAGCCTTGGTCTATCCAACGTTCTTCCAATCACAACGGTTGCATCTACAACGGCTCAGATGCCACAATCATCGTACCCGGTACGTATCGGTGTATCCGCACAGGCTCCAACAGGAACCGCGTGGATGCGTCTAGGCGCTACCGCGTACCAGGCAGCACAGTCTGCAACAGGTACGACGATGGAATTCTACCTAATGTATCCACAGCTTGAACTTGCGGCAACTTCAACAGTTCTAAAGCGTGCAAACGATGGTACGTACACATATGCTGGCCAGCCAGGAATGTCTCCAATCGTAACGTCCGCAACAGTTGCTGCTGAAGGCGGCGGCGGTGGCGGAACCTATAACACCTCGGTGTCAGCTTGGCTATACGGCCTTGAAGGTGCAAACAACGGCGGACACGCTGCTGGTGCCTCAGGCACACTTGGTACTCTTCCTACACTAGCAGGTGGCGGTGGCGGCGCAGGTGGCATTGGCGGTAACGGAATTATGTACATGCCAACTAACAGCGCAACAACGTCATTTACATATGGCTCTGGTTGGAACTCAACAGCTGGATCGTCGTTCCAGACGTTCCCAATGCGTGGAAACGCTGGTGGATACGCAATGTGGAACACGTCTACAACAGGCTCGAGCACTAACGCTTACATGCCTTCTGCTGCCGGTGACGGTGGCCCAGGTGTTATCCCATCTGGTCTTAACAGCGGATCTGCATACGGTATCCCACTAGCAGGTGGCGGTGGCGGCGCAGGTTGGACAAGCACCACGCAGTTTGCAACAGTACCTGGTCGCGGAAACGCGGGCGGCGGTAAGGGCGGCGGAACATGGCTCGTTGCTTACAACTCAACGCAAGCAGCTGGTGTAGTTGACTATTACTCACGCGGTATCGACGGTGTTGTTAACACCGGCGGCGGCGGTGGTGGTGGTGGTGCAAACCTCGGTAACACTCCACAAACAACTCGTCAGCACGTATCAGCTGGTACAGCCGTTGCGTATGACACGATCACCTCAGATGCCTACAAGTGGACAGCGTTGTATAACGCTCAGGCAATTCAGCAGTCATCACCTGCTAACATTGCCGGTGGTACATACGGTCTACAGGTTACGATTCAAGACGTTGGAAACGCAAAGGTAGTAACAGCATGGCAGGCATTCCCAATCCTTCCACGCACTGCACTTATCTTCCCTATCGTCGGTGCTCGTCTTCAGACTGCACCAACAGGCGTAACAAGCAATAACTTCTCTGGTCTGCCAAAGCGCGTTCGTCCAACAGTTCGTTGGAAGAACTACCAGGGTGTTATCATCCGCGAAGATCGTCCAACGTACGATATTCAATTCTCTGCAATTACAACCAACAACTACATCGCAGGTACAGCCTCAGGTAACACTGCAGGTTCAACTGTTCCATCAGGCTGGCAGACAGTTCCAGCTCCTGATAACGCAGCATACTTCGATGTCTGCTGGGAGTTCTTGTACTTTGATGCTGGCGACGTAGTTTACGTCGATATTTCAGACTGCCAGTACTATGCATACCAACCATACGGTGGAAATGGCGGCGATGGTCTTGCTATCGTTCGCTACTTCGACAAAGCTGTAGTTTAAGTTAACTGATCGAAAAGGAGAAACATAAATGGCTAAATTCGCGCTAATCTCTGGTGTAGATGTAGTTAACGTTGTTGTTTCCGACAGCGAAGAAGGGCTCGGCAACATGACCGAGCTCTTTGACGCGGTTGAGATATCTACAAACGTCGTTACACCATCACGAGGCTGGACATATGAAGGCGGAACGTTCTATCCACCAAAGATTTCTGACGCTGCTAAGGCAGAGTGGAATGGCAGTGGGTTTGACTCTTCACTTTCAATTGAAGCATCACCTGAATAATAATCCAAGCAAAGGATAAATAATAGTGGCAATCTCAATGGTACCACAGACGCTACAGCAATCTAACGATGCTGTAAACGGCGCTGCATACTCTTCACGCATTCAAAGCTACACTGGTCTTGGCGGAGCTTACTCCATCAATCCAACTAACGGTGGACTAGTAAGAATTGCATCCCCTGTCGCAAACTTGGCAATTACCTTTATCGGTGTTCCAAGTGATGGCGTCTCGGTGTGGTACCTTGAGATGAAAGCCATCGGTACAACTACCGTGTCCTGGACAAACGTAACAGC
>Ga0114962_10001318_pt1 | contig 21524 bp, 19 predicted proteins | sample C_130820_MF_Meta_FD_87017 | JGI IMG/M metagenome (GOLD analysis project Ga0114962, IMG submission 87017) | Freshwater microbial communities from Lake Croche, Canada to study carbon cycling - C_130820_MF_MetaG | ecosystem: Environmental > Aquatic > Freshwater > Lake | place: Lake Croche, Canada... | reverse complement strand
CGGCTCTTAACGTCCAAGGTATCAGACCAGAACCCGCACGACATGGATTTCGTTGCTGTATGGATTTGCACAACGCGGCATTTCAGAATTGATGTGACATATTCCATTTCATCGAGCAGTGGCAGTTCCCCTGTTTCATACGCCCGTTGGACACCTGCCACTAACCGGTCCACTTCCGTCTCACCCTCACCCACCTCTTTCCAAGTCCGAAAGAAGGAACATAGCAGCAAGGTCTCTTTGGAATTCTTGGGATCTGGAATTACGTGAGTATCGTTCATCAAGAGAGGTAATGATTTCGATGGGCGGCCCAATCCGATGCGGAAGAAATCACCCTTCCCGGCTTCGAGACGATCCCCCTTCTTCATGCTCGTCTTGTAACTGACAACAATCCGGAGGGAGGCTGCAAGGGTGTCTTCAAGGTACCCGAGACGAAGTGCAGGTAAACGAGGCGTGCTCAAGACGTAGGATTCGTCATTGCGTGTAGCCAAGACTTCCACTGCTCCACGCTCCTCCTTGTAGCAGCAGGGAATCCGACGACCATTCTTGCTTGATACACTCTTGCTGATGAATCCGGGAAACACGTGCGTCTGATCGCGCTTGATCACACTGAATTCGTAGATATCTTCATCCTTTTCTGTGCGCACCTTGCCGCCACACACGGGGCACGCATCATTCACTAATTGATCAGCACGAAGAGGAAGGAGGTCGCGCATGCACCAGTACTGCGGGCACGTTGCGATTCCCTTGGGATCGTCCAGCTCCATCACGCTTCCATACCCGCGCGGATTGTACTGCGCCGGAATCCGGGTTTCATCCTCTGGAGTCAGGACCACAACTTGTTTGGACTTGTCACACTTCAACGGGTACAGGGTGGAATCGAACGTTGCCGGATCGAACTCTTGCAGTTTCTTGTTGAAGTAATTGTATGTGGACTTTTTCGTGGACTTGACCTTGAGCTTTTTAGGAATCGATGCAGGTGCTGCAGCTGCATTGCTCGGAGCTGCTTCTTGTGGCGCCTCCTCTTCATCTAGCCCAAGAAGTCCTGCAAGATCATCATCCACCTCAAAATCACCTTCTTGGATCGTTTGCGGAGCGACGGACACTGCCTCGATTGCTTCTGCGCGACGAGGACATACGGCATCAATATCGTCTGTTGTGGTCAAGACGTACCGCAAAATGTCTGCATACTTGAGTGCCCGTTCTCCATTTGAAACTCCCGTTAACAAGATTTCCTTGTTCGAGAATTTCAGAACCGGATAGTGGCGGATCATGCGTTCGAGATCAATGTCTTCACCTAAATCTGCAAACTTCTTAATGAGAGCTGCAGCTTCATCCTGCGAAATTCCCAATTCCTCGACAAGGATTTCGGGGGTCGGTGTATCGGTCTGGTTCAGGACCTGGTATGCACGCAGTTCGAACGGCGATAATAAATCGGCAGCGTGATTGGCCCGCAAGAGTTGGAAATCAGATCCTTTCGTTGCAAACACTCCGTCCAAGCACGGGAATCGCCGCATGTCGAATTCTGTAATGTCAGAGGTATAGTGTGCGAGCAAAGACAGATCCTGAAGATCCCAACGGGGCTCCACAAGATCCAACGGGTTCAAGAAGGCCATAATTGCATCCATTGTCGAGAGCCACACTGCAGTCTCCGTCTTCATTGTCTCCAACCTTGTAGAGGATCCCCGTGTCCGGAAGACGGAGATCACAATGTCCTTCGGGGTCATGACAATCCGGTCGAACGATGTCCGGTCTGTTCCTCGAAACAAGATCAAGGTCGGCATCTTGCGCTGCGGATTGGTGGCATTTGACCAAGAATGCCAGTGCACGAGATCAACAAACGGCTTCTTCTCCTTTGGGTTCTCAACATAGAACTTGTGGCGTGTAGCTTCTTGCTTGGAGGTAAAGTACCCGACATACGGAATTTCCTTGGACACGGTCAAGCCGTAAAACATTTGTTCAAAGCGTGCGCGCGGAGCTTCAAACTGTGTATCAATTAACGGAAGGTACCACTTGGCGCGCAAGACGGCCACTTGACTCGGTTCCGGAGTATTCAAGGCCAGAAGTTTGTCCAAGGTTTGCACAGATGATTTCAAGGACCGCACAATGGACTCGGACAAGCGCTGTGGAGTCCCTGCAGTCAAGAAGGGTGTATAGACAGATTGTATACGCTGGGTCGCTTGCTCGGGAAGGGCGGTGGCACGGAATTGAATGGGTTCGCGGTGATACGTCTCAAACAGAATCTGGGTTTCGGGGAGTGGGATCTGGGACGACTCCAACGCAATGTCCCGCGGGGGCAAGGGCAGAATCATTGACCGTTTGCCGGGAACTCCCAGAATACGCCATTCCAGAAACGGAGCCTCCACCATAAAGAGGGGTTCCAAGAAGGACGGTTTGGTCATCCATTCTTCGTACGTTACAGGATTTGCAGGTTCCTCCAAGGGAATCATGCGGGTCTGTGTCAGGTAAGTCTTGAACAACAATGGGTTCAGAACCTTGCCGTCCAGGGACATGCGAAGAAAGAGACACTCCCAATTCCGAGTGTCGCGATAGTATTCGGGAGGGAAGCTCTCTTGAAGTTCAAGAAATAAGCGGTCCGGGTGAGACTGCATGGCAAGAGCAAGATGCTGACGCACCGAGTCGATTGGATCGTCTTCAAAAAAGCCGATACTCGACGCTGTTCCTGCAATGGGAAACGTCTTCATTATATGGTGGTGTCATGATTTTCTTGTCAGCGAGGCGTATCGGTAATCGTCATGCCGCAGTACGACTTGGGTTCCCGCGCGTAATTGACACTTGTGTAGAGTCCCAGTTTCGTTGCATCCTCCAAGATTCGCTTAAAGTTCGACCAGAATTCAGGAGTATGACCGATTGTTTCAGTCATTAAGTGACCCATTTCGTGCAAGATCACAAACATGATGGTATTGATGTCAATTAACGGATAGGGTGGTTTGGTCTTATCGCGTAGACACACCACAATCCGCTGCCCCTTGTTTTCCGAGTAGGATGTATCCGACGACTTGACATCATTCTCTACAAAGGCCTCTGGATGATAATTCACGAGAAATCGAGCGACGGGCGGATCCGATGCAAGACCCGGTGTCGTTTCATAGAATTCCTTGACCAGTTGCAGACGACGACGAATTTCCACCATCAGTTCAACGGCTTTTTGCTTGTCGGGCAGATCCTGCATTTCGTACGATTGCCCGTCGGAGCCGACGACCGAGACGGTGTTTCCCATTATTTGATGGGGAGAGATTACGACGCCAGGCCCTCAAGCGGGCGCGTCGACTTGAAAGGGTCCGGGTCGATGGTCGTCTGCAGGAACGGGCCCACCAGCGCCTGCGGGTTCGGGGTCTCCGTGCGGATGTCGTAGCTGGGGTTCCGGTTCGTCTGGGCAATACCAATGATGTTGGTCGTGGCGTGGTAGCCGGCCTGGAGGAAGTTCTGGCCCGCGAGGTCATCCATGCTCGCCGGGTTCACGGCGGCCCAGGAGGCGCCCATCTCGCCCTTGGGGAGGAGGTCGCCCGAGTTGAGGACCGTCTGGGTGTACGTCTGCTGCGACGACGGGACGCGACCCTGCATATCCTTCACCGCCACGGCATTGCCGCCCAGGCTGTGGGTCTCGGACGCCGGCATGTACGGACCACCCTCCGAGAGGGGTCCAGGGGACGAGAGGCCACCAAGCTCCTCGGCCTTGTCAACCAGCACACCCTTGCCGCTCGAGTAGGACGAAAAAAGGGCATAGACAACGACAACGCCAACAAGAACCATTCCGAGACGGAGCATCTTATCCTGGGAGAGCTTCATTCTTTACTGTATGCTTTAGACAAACTTTTTGAGGTCCTCCTCCGGCATGGGTGTCTCGGTCGGATAGAGGAAGGCCAAGAGTTGTTTGCGATTCAATCCATAGACTGTGCGACAGCCCTTCTCCTTGGCTTGGATGCGCAGCTCCTTGACTGTCATTTTCTCAATATGAAACGACTGTGGCAGCTCCTTCATGCTCAAGAGATCAATCAACTCCTGCTTGGACTTGACGTAATACTTCTTAATGTGCTTGTTCTTGGCATGACGCTTAAGTTCGACAAAGGTGAGGATGGAGTAATCCATAACGAGTGCCCGGTCGTCGGTTTCCAAGTCCGGATTTCGTTTTTTTCCGCCGACAACAATAATGAAGCGTACTCCCGTCGTTCTTGGATTTTTCGTGGCTGCGATTCTGTTTGGACTTCTTATGCAATCGATGTTCGTGTCGACGGGTGCCACCGATACGGCGCCCACTGTCAAGAAGGAAGGGTTCGCGACAACCCAGGTGCCGATGCAGGCCGGATCGGGCTCGGCCATCACGGGTATCAATAACTCCGTGGTGATTTCTGGATCGGAGCCGAGCACCGTCCCGGAGGCGCCCTACACCCAGGTCAATGATCGTGCCCTCTTTCAGTTTGACCAGAGCAAGCAGGGCCCGGACTGCTGCCCTAGCCCCTTCTCGGGCGATGGAGGATGCGTGTGCGTGTCGGATGTCCAGCACCGCGAGTTTGCGTCCCGTGGTGGAAATAGAACTCCCGAGTAAAGATAATGGAGCACTTGCGTACACTGATTCAACATTTCAAGGACAAGCACCCTGACAAGCCCTTCCCCCGGCCGTCGGAGGAGCTCTTCACACACCTTCAGACAGTCCTCTTTCCGGAGGCGCTCCGAGTTGTGCAAAAGGATAACACCCTCTTCCAGGGCATGGGATCCGTTACGTTATTTCCCGGTGTTGCCACGGAGGACATTTGGGATTCCAGCGAAGAGGCGTGGAAGAAGCTCCACATGGCATGCCTGTACTCGCTCATGCAGGGCGATCCCAAGGAAAAGATCAGCAAGCTCATGGAGGCATTCAAGACTATGCTCCCGGGTGGTGCCGCATCGGATGAAATCAGCGAGCTTCTCGGCAAGGAGGAGACCGAGTCGTCCATTTCCGAAATGTTCGAGCTCATTATGAATACCCGTCTTGCCACCATCGTCGGCGACCTCGTCACGGACATGAAGATGGACGACCTGAATATCGACTTTAACGATCCTCACGAACTGCTCCGGTCCATCCAGAACCCCCAGGAAAGTGAAGTGGTGCAGACCATCATTAAGCGCGCACAGGAACTTCTCGAGGAGCGCATTCGCACGGGCCGGATCAACCAGCGCGAACTCATTCGTGAAATCGAGACGCTGCGTGCCAAGTTCCAATCCACATTTGGCAAGTACATGAATGAAATGATGACGGGCGCCCGCGGGAACACCACCGGCACGACACCGGAAACAATGCTGGGTAACTCTCCGGATGCACGTCGGGCTCGTATGCAGGCACGTCTACAGAAGAAACTGCGTGAAAAGTCTCGCAAGTGAGAATAAGAGATGGGTGAACCCTTTTGGTATTCGAATCCGTCAGTGTTATTTCAGTCGACAACGTGGTATGCCTTTGTTCCGACGGCGTCCATGAGCGTGGATCAATCGCTGAACGCCGTGGTTCGGTTCGTGATTTACCTGTCCGTCCTCCTCTACGCTTGCTCGCGGGACGCCCGGTACTTTCTCTACATTCCTACCATTCTGATTGTCACCGTGGCTCTCCACACCTTTTTCCCGAAAGCTAAAAAGATCACCGAGTCATTCCAAGGGTCGCCGTTTGTCAGCAGCTATGAGGGAACCGAGACAAGCTTGCCGACCCCGGACAATCCCTTCATGAATGCAACCCTCCCGGATATTCTTGATAATCCGAATCGTCCTCCGGCTGCTGATGTGACCAACAAGACAGTTCGCGACAAGGTCAATAAGTCCTTCGCGCAAACGTCCAATCTGTACATGGATACGTCGGATGTGTTTGATATGGTGCAGGCCCAGCGCAATTTCTTCACTGTGGTGGAGGATGATCACGGCGGCTTGCTCAAGTTCCTGCAGGGCAACACGACCTCGGACAAGGTTGGCAACGAGTCCTATGTCGCCGCGAAGGGCTCAATGCCGACGGGCAGTCTTTCCACGCCGTCTGTGACGAAGGCGCCGACCGGTGTGTCGCCGGGATCCTCCGCCAATACCTAATGCTTGCTTGATCTCTTCCCCCGACTCCTTCGCGCCTGTTGTGCGCTTCATTTCCTTTCCATCAACGACCAGCACCATGGTGGGGAAACTTCCCACATCCGCATCAGCAGGCACGTCTGCCGACTCAACCTTGCGAGTCGCAACCTTGTCCTTCTTGGCCATTTTGCAGTATTCACTCCATGCCTTTTCATTCGCAACGCAATGGGGACATCCATCCATCCAGTAGAGAATGACAACTTTTTGCGGGCTCATCTTATCTGTACATGTAGAAAATGGCGTGTGTTCAGACTTTGAAGCAGGCCCCCGACATGACGTGGACTGGAACATCTGCTAACGGGCAGACGATTACCTTCAATACCTTGAGTGAATACCGACGCTTCACGCAGAGTCTTGCAAATTGCCCGCAGGTCCAGCCGTGGTCAAAGGCGGTCGATACGCAGGAATCTGGATTCGGAACACTTGCGCCCCGTGATCCCGGTTCGCAGGCCCGGTTCGACGCCATGTCCCCTTCATGGGAAGGTGTGAGCTCCTCCGATAAGGCTGTTGTGAATGGAGTCTATTCTCTGGATAGCGCAGCGGCAACGCGTGTCCAGTTACGCTCTGCAACCCCTGCACCTCCTGTCGTGCCAACTCCGACCTATTGTGTTGTTCAGTAAATAATGAAGTGGATCCTTTTGGTCCTAATTGTCTTTTTGATCGGGCTTGCAGTTCACGAATCCTTCACGGACAAGGAATACACGAATGTGACACGTCCATGTGCATGCCCGTCGACTGGAGGATGCACATCGTCATGTGCATCATGGCAAAGCAAGATTGCTGCTGTATCCCCCTCCACAGGAACCGCACAAGCGACTGCAGCGCCGTACATTCCGATCTTGGCCTCCTTTTATGATACCATCTACATCCCTGCAACAGATAAGCCGACTGAAGCCCAAGTGGATACCTTTGTGGCATCGTCGGCCAGTACAGTAGATCCGGGATCTTTGAAGACAGTGATTATGGAGGCGTTTCACATTGAAGCGGCTACTGGAAAGTCTGCATCCGGTGCATCGGAAAAAGGTGCCTTCAAGCCGAGTGCTCGTCTTCAACCGGCTGATGGAGTGGATGAAGTCTATGGGGATCTGAATGAACTTGCAAGTTACTACCCGGCAACCAAGTCAGATGCATCCCACTTTCCCGAAGGAACCTACGAACCTGTCCATCAATCAACTCCACGACGCCCCATGAGTGGTATTCAAAATATCAAGTAAGTACAAATGCATCTCTTTGCATGGGTTCTACTTCTCGCACTGATTGGACTCCTGTATTCGGTCAGCAAGGAACCGCTTGATAATCCGACCGGCCCCAGCGGAACCACCGGTGCAAGCGGCCCCAGCGGAACCACCGGTGCAAGCGGTCCTAGCGGTCCCAGCCCGGCATCGACGTCATCGAGTTCTGTGGCAACCTTTGGACCTACCGGCGCGACAGGAGCATCGACACTGACAGCCATGATGAATGGATCAGGACCTACTGGAGCGATGCCTATGTCTGCCATTCCGCCAGCGACACCTCCGATCCCCGTCTTACCGACCGGCCCGACTGGAAGCCCAGCACCGTCTTCGATGTTTTCCGGAGATCAATTGATGATTTCGTCAGAGGTTCCGATGGGTCTTGGTGTTCCCCAGGGTCCTAGGCCACCGCCATCCCTGCCTGGAGGAAGCATTGAGCAGACATCCACCATTGCAGGGGATCCTAGGGCAAGGGGTGCAGCTCCGATCCCGTATATTGCGAGTCCCGAGGCGCGTCCCCAGGGTCCTCCGACATCAACTCCGGCACCTTTTTCCTAACTAAAGGTAATGAAACCGATTGGTTGGATTCTCTTATTCGCCGCATTCCTTGCCCTGTGGACTCTCTACCATCCATATGAGGGGTTAGAGAATCCCGCACCTGCCTGCCCTACTGGATTCACTGGTCCAGACGCCAATAACAAGTGCAGGAATTCCGGTGTACTCACCAATCCCCAGTGCCCTTCTGGATTTTACTTTGCTCCTCTTGAAGGGCCTAGGGGATCGTGCATCACCGCCTCGAGTGGCCAGTACAATCAACCGGGTGGACCCAGCGGTCCCAGCGGTCCCAGCGGCCCCAGCGGCCCCAGTGGTCCTAGCGGTCCTAGCGGTCCTAGCGGTCCCAGTGGTCCCAGCGGCCCTAGCGGTCCCAGCGGTCCCAGTGGTCCCAGCGGCCCTAGCGGCCCTAGCGGCCCTAGCGGTCGCAGCGGTCCGAGCGGCAATAGCGGATGTGCGGCCGGGTACACATTCGTAGAGCTTCGAAGCAATGGAGTGTTAGTCTGTCATAAGGACGGCACCGGAGGCACTGGAGGCACCGGTGGCAACACTAGGAATACGTTAGGTGGGAATGATGAAGAGATTCCTAGGGGAGTTTCGAATTCAACCTTGGCAAGTCTGTTCAACCAGCCAGTGAATGGACCTGGATCTGGAGGTGTGGGAGATCGCTCGACTCCTAATTACGAACAGAACGCGTATGGCTACCCCTTCTTGATTGGACCGCAGGGCCAGGAGAATGGTGGAAAGACTCGAGCGATCCAGTCCTTCGTGCCCGGTGATCTGGACTTGATTCCGAACCCGTTCAAGAGCTTTAGCCCGGCATCCTATTCTCCAAAAACGGAACCCGTTCCATATTTGAATGATTTCTCTGCATTCAAGAAGTAAAAATGTCCTTCGGTCTTCGCAACCAGCGGGGATCCTGCTGGGTCAATGCAACACTCCAAGCTGTCTTTCGTATCCCCGACGTCCAACAGCACTATGCAAACGAAGACCAGGTCGATAGCAAGATTCAAGTTGACACATGCCTTCACGAAATCTGGAGCAGCGAAGGCGACGAGGGACTGAAGAGTTTCTATGACTGCGTACGAACCGTCGACATGCCAGCCGGTGAAGGAATTGGAGATTCACATGAGCTTCTCGAATTCCTCTGCGACAAACTTCCGTACCTCGACAAGCTGTGTCGCTTCAAGGTCGGGAATAACATCAAGTGTTCAAACTGCGAGTACAAGGAGTTGCGTGTCGAGAATCTCATTGAATTTTCCATCACGCCGCAAAAGAAGCAAACCATTACCGAGGCGGTGATCCAGGCCGTAACTCCGACGACAGTTCCGGATTGGACGTGCGAAAAGTGTTCTGGAAAGGGATGCACCAAGCAGCTGCTCATGTCCTCCTTCCCGCAAGTGTTCGTGTTCCATATCACGTCGTTGCGATCGAGCGTCTCCTACTCGCCCCTCTTGGTGATTAATGGAATGCGCTACGCCTTGCTCGCAGTTGTGTGTTTCAATGGCGGTCACTGGTGGACGTACGGACGCGGATCGCCCGGGCAAGAGTGGGTAGAATACGACGATTCGAATGTTCGCAAGCACGGATCGTCGAGCTTCCCCCTGTCGGACAATGCGCGTTTGCTGTTCTATTATCGCATCAAGGAATAAAGAAATGAAGGAGTATCTTACCCAAGCAGAAATTGAAGCTCAAGGTCCTTTTCCAACTCAACCCATTACGCCCTCTCAAAACATTGCAGCGCAAGCGGCTGCAAACGCTGCAGCACAGGCAAGTGGGTATTCGCGGAGTCTTGGAGCTCTTGGGCAGGAGGCCGGATACTCTGCTGCCGGGACACCTCGGCCTAGAGGAGCGACCGGAGCGGGTGGGGCGACCGGAGCGTCCGGAGCGACTGGGGCGTCCGGTGCGACTGGGACAGCTGTGACACCCACCGTGCTGGTGTCAACGACTTCAACCTCGAATTCGATGTTTCCGATTCTGGTGGGATCGCTTGGACTCTTGAGTCTGTTCATTTTTTTCATGACCTTTTCCATCCTGGCTGTCCTGGTGTTTCTTTCCATGGCCATCCTGGTGTTAGTGGTTCTTCTCAAGTATGGATTCATTAGTGGATCCTTGGCCGGTCCCTCGACTCCAAAGGGTGCAACAGGTTCGTCTGCTCCCTCCTTGCCTGGAGGAATCTACAAGGCGAGTGAGGTGTTCCACATTTCGGACAATCAGTTCACATATGACCAGGCGCCGGCCGTGTGTGCAGCGTACGGCGGAGAGCTTGCGACACTTGAACAGATCTTGAGCGCCTACAATAACGGCGCAGAATGGTGCGGGTACGGCTGGTCGCAGGGTGGAATGGCGCTTTACCCGACCCAGGAATCGACATGGAAGGCCCTGCAGGGTGAGACGGACACTGCGAGGCGTACCGCATGTGGTCGTCCGGGCGTGAATGGTGGATACTTTGATCCGTCGACACGCTTCGGTGTCAATTGCTACGGATTCAAGCCGGATGGAGATCTTAACTTCCCGTTACCGCCCCCGGGAACGAACAAATCTGCATTCAATGACATGGTGGCCCGGTTCCGTGCATCCTTGAACTCCTTCACTCTGGATCCGTATTCCCGCAATGAATGGTCCGGCTACGATCCGCCCATTACATCCTTCAGGCCGCCGTATGGAACCCAGTTCAGTCAACATCTCGGAATGCTCGCAGGGTCGGATGGAGAACGCGGTGCTACAGGAGCCAGGGGTGAAACGGGAACCACGGAACACTTGACAAACTACGTTGAGGACTACCCCGGATCAACAAGTCTGTCCATGGCAGATGCGCAGGGGCCGTACGGACTGGTTGGTCGTCGTGGACCTCGCGGATACCAGGGTGAGAAGGGTGATGCCGGACCGACGGGACCGATGGGACCTGCGGGTATTGGACCGACTGGACCGAGGGGTGGTGGCGGATCGACCGTGCCCACCACCCTGCCCACAGTGCCCACCGTGCTGCCCACCGTGCCCACCGTGCCGACCGTGCCGACCGTGCCCACTGTGCCGACCGTGCCGACACCTCCTGTAACTACAGTGAATTCCGGAACGCAACCGTCTCCCGTCCAGGGACTGACCAGCGGATCGAGTATTCTTGCAGCCTTGACAGCACTGCCTCCGGAACAAGCTGCAACTACAGCAAATACCCTGACAGCGCCCCAGCAGCAGGCCTTGGCACAATCGCTTGGAGTGACAATTGGCAACAACGGCAAGGACGCTGAAGTTCTTCCGAGTATTGTTGCCAGCCGAGCTACGGATGCCTCCCAAACGTCTGCGTCTCAAGCGGCTCGCGCAGCCCGTGCTGCATCGACAGCAAGGGCCGTAGAGGAGATGCAGCGAGAAACTGCTACAATCGCTGCGTCCCAAGCGGCTGCGGCTGCGGCTGCCGTTGCCCAACCACAAGCAAAGGATGAAGGTCCCAATGATTCCTACAATTACAACTATTAATACAAGACCTGTGGAGTCTCGACTATGCGAACCCAAGACCCACTTGCAGTTGCAGCTTCTAACCCGATCGGAGAATCTTCATAAATCAGAGTTTGGTCGGGCCGGACTCCAGCGAGGAGGTGGCATCGTCGATATATTTCAGGATCTGGTTTTGGGTTGACCACATCTTCATTCGATACTGTGAAATCAAAGTACTTGTCAATACCCAGTGCATGAAGCGCTGTATCGACAGTTGCGCGAACACTATTGCTGGCACATGCAATCTTCACTCCAGATGCTTTCAACACAGTGAAGAACTCAATGAGTGTAGGGGAGGGGTCTACGCGAGAGAGAGCGGCGAGTGTGAGGGCTTGCTTTCGCTGAAAAATAGGTTCTTCAAGATCTGCAGGAAGCTCTTTACGTTCGCAAAGAAGCTTAAGTTTGGATCGCGTGTTACGACCATTGTAGATCGTATTATGTTCCTTCCGTGAAATTTCAAACGTTGGGCCTGCCACGTCGCAGATGGCACTGTTCAAGGTCTGATAATGGATTTCACAAAAGTCAAGAAGCACACCGTCCAAATCAAATACGACTAATTCCATTGACGAATCACAAGACATATTTTACTTGTTCCTTATCGAAGAACTGCATCCAGTGGGGAATGAGACCCACACCGCGTCCATACGAAAGAGGAATCGGCTTGTCTGTTCCTGGTTGTTGTTTGATACACAGGTACGGCATTCCCGGGAGATGCATTTCGCCCGGACGGCACTCCTTGTAGCAGAGTCCATCGATCAAATCGCGGTGCTTGTCGCGAACAGTGTCTTCATCTGACTTTAACTTGTGTCCTGCAAGTGAGCGTTCTTTATCGGTTTCGGAGGCCTTTGAAGGATCCGGTTTGTCTTTCGAGGTATTGTATGCCGAATACTTGCCGTTATATCCCGGATCGAACAAGTCTCCGAAATCAGTAGGACCCGGACACTGTGCCTTCTTGCCTGTCGAATTGAATCCACCAATGCATCCAATGAAGGTTTTGTACTTGCAACTATCCCATCCGAGACAAAACAGACCAAAATCGCTCTGTCCAGGTGGGCATGAGGATAAGCCAATGACAGTACCAGCTCCAACTCCGTACGTGTCCGCCCAGCACACCGGTCCAACGCCGTGGTACCCAGGATCGCAATTCTTGTAACACAGCCCGCCATTCTTGTCCGGGTGGTCAATGTCGCACGCACTCAACCGAAAGATATTGTATCCGAAAATGCTCAACCCTCCAATCATGTACCCAACTACAATTAGAATGATCATAACGAGCACGAAGAGCACGACAAACCCTAACGGAAACGCATACAGCAACCGAGTGACCTTATAGCTTTCTATCCACGAGGTAACGAACCAGTAGGTTCCGTAGAGGAAAAATGCTACCAAGGCCACGGTATATGCAGTGCGCAAGCCCGCAGACGAGACTTCATACAGCAAGCCCCATATTTGTTTGGGGAAGAGGAATTCAAAGACCTTGCTTGCTGTGTCAGCCATTGCCCAATTGTTTCTTCACCAGAAAACAATGGAACCCAGACCTACAATTAAGATTCAACCGTTTGATCGTGAAGCCTCCAAGCAGACACTGTCATTTCCGTCACTCCCGGCATGGCAACTTCCGTGGCTGATTTTCAAACCGCAGTCGCATGCAGTGGCCCCGTTTCCGACCAATGAACCTGCCCGGCCAAAGTCCAAGTCATGAGTATTCTTTGCTTCCCAAATAGCAAAGATGGAAGTCGTTCTTCTTCTCGGACTTGCCTCGCTCGGATACGCACTTGCCCAGCGTGAAGCCAAAGAAACTGAAGAGGTCTCCAAGAAGGACGCCAAGGTTACCTGGATGGAGCCGGAGCATTTTATTCCGGGTCAGGTCGATCTGGAGGATGCGACTACGGGACATAGCAACATGGTTCCCTTTTTCGGCGCGCATGTGACCCAGTCCACCTATTCGGGTGCGACGGGGAGCTTGCTGGACAAGTACACGGGCCAGGGCAAGGATACCTTCTTCCACAAGGATGAGTTACCTGCCCTCTTTGCCCCGGAAACGGGCAACGGCATCCCGTTTGGTCGTCAGATTGAGACCGATTTCGAGCAGTCTCGTCAAGTCACGAGCATGCGCATGAACAATGTGTTCCCTGTGGAGCGTGTGAATGTGGGTCCCGGCGTGAATGACGGCTTCACGAACTTGCCGTCGGGTGGATACCAGCAGTTCACGGCGGCCCAGGAGTACGCCCTGCCCCCCACGACAGACGAGATTCGTGTCAAGAGCAAGCCGAAGCTCACCTACGAAAGCGAGGCGGTTCCCGGTGCGCACTACATTACCGAAATGGGTATCCAGGCACCGGTCAAGAAGAACCGCCCGGACCGCTTTGCCATCACGGGCCTCGAGCGCGCCAATACGACAACGGGTCAGCAGGTGGCGTCGGGAATCTACCCGACCCAGGTCATGAAGACGCAAACTCGCGAGAGCACCTCGTCCGAGTTTATCGGTGGACCGCAGTCGGCCAACACATACCTCACCTACATCCGCGCCTTCACCGAACCCTTCCAAGAGTTCATGAAGCTCACTGTCGAGGGACGCCCGACACCGGGCGGTGTCGTGGGAGGTATGGGCATCCAGGCGGGTCCGGAGTCGATCAATGTGGCAACTCACCGCAACGAGCACATGTTCGACAATGTGCGCACCTTCGAGTCGCCCATGCTCACAATCGGGGGACAGCCCACCGTTGCCGGGCAGATGGGAGTGGTTCAGTACACGGAGCCCCTCAAGCAGGATGTCTACGCGCGCGACGTCGGTACCGAAGGACTCCTTGACGCGTTCAAGAGTAATCCGTATACACAGAGCCTCACATCAAGCTAATATGCAGACGGATCTCCTCCGTTACTCTGGAACTTCACTCCGTGTTTGCTTATCTTCATTCACACCACGTCAAAAACATGACGTGGTGCGCTATGTTGCCGCCTTTCCCGGTCGAATCCTTGTCTGCAATTGCACACGGGATCCATGGATCCGGAACGCCTTGTCGTTTCTTGCAGTGCAATGGACTCCCGCACAAGAACAATGCACTTTGACCTTGCCGATATCGAGCGCACCCTCGTAACACGTCGGATCGAGCTTGCCAAGACAGCATCGTTCCTCTTCAATTGCGTCCTTCTTCTATGTCTGACGGGTGGATTCGGGTACTTTCTGTGGACCCAGTACAGCACCACAAAAGAGGCAACTGAACACGCCGAAAAACGCATTGAATTCACTCCTCAAGTCTGGTATTCTGCGAGTCGAAATATTCGTTCAGAAGAATATGGACGACAACTTCAACCTCTTGAAATTGAAACTGGATTTGGTGTACCGCGACCTGTCCTTGGAAGCGGCAGCGAAGACGTTTGATACTATTAAACTGAAGGAGCAGGCACCGCAAGCGCCTCCGGAACCTAAAGCAGTTCTTCCTGATAAGAAGTAAGAGATGTCCGTTGACTCAAATGGATTCACACTCCCCCTTATTCCAACCTTGTTCAAGTACGAACCGTTCTTGTACAGCGTTGTCTTTCCCCAGGGATATGTAGCCTATGGCGATCTGTCCCTCAATTACATCAATGGAACTTTGCGGAACAATTCTGTTCTCTTGAACTCGATCAGTGTCGTCTCTTCGAATCGAGTCGATCTTTCGTCGGCAGGTGTTACCTTTACGACTGCAGCGGCAGGCGAGCAGTTTCTCGTACAAGCCCAAAATTCATCCTCTGACATTCTTGCCAGTACACCCATCACAGTGAAAGTCGGGAATGGACGCTTTACAGTTCCGCAAGGGTCCAACTACACCTTGTATGCAAATGAATCTGCAAACGTTCCACTCAATACCGTGGCGGCCATGACATCCGTGAATTCGACACCTGCACTTCCGGTAGGACTGTTCTTTACCAAGCTTGATCTTACGGGAAACCGCTGGGCGATTACAGGTCAAGCCGTGACAACCTACCAGGAATCGTCCTATCTTGTAATTGGAAACAATACGAGCAATGGATTTGTCGTGACAACAACCTTGCTTCTTCGAGTCAATCCGACGCGCATGTTCTTGTCCGGTGTTCCCACTGTAGTGTCCGGATTGACAGTCGGAACCGCCATTACTCCCATTCGGATTACAGCAGGGGGTGCAAACAGTGTAGCACCGGGAAACATGACCTATCAAGTTCCTGGTCTTCCCAGTGGTCTCTTTGCTACAGACACTTCAGGAACTGTTCTCCAGCCGGGTACGAACTTCCAACCTACAGACGCATCCATGACTATAATTCTTGCAGGGACACCCACGTCTGCAACTGCAATCGCATCCATTCCAAGTGGAAACGTCACGAGTCGTATCTTTGCATCGTCAGGTAGCTTGTTCACGTCGAATCTCATTCGGTTCAGCTACGGTGAAGCGGTTCTCTTTACAAATCCGTCAAGCAATACAGCCATTACAGGTCTCTTTTTCTCAATTCCAACGTCAAACGTTAAGTTTCAGGCCGCCACGTACTTTGGAACAACCCCTATTTATTCCATCTATTCACCCACTCTTCGGTCCGACTTATCCTTGAACTTCTCCTATGCAACTCAATCGGCTACACTTGTCGGTACACCCACGTTAACTGGACTGGATACAACACCCTTTACCATCACGGCAGTCAATGCGAATCAAGTCCAGGGAAATGTCGTGGTTACAATCCCGATTGCCACGGATACGGTTACAATCACCCGGTCCACGACAGATGTATGCTACAATTTCATTATCGGTCGTCCAGTGTCCAACGCCTTGACTGGGTATTATGTGTCAAACATTTCCTACACGGCTGTATCTGCATCGGGTCGAGCCTTGACCTTTTCCTCTAACAATTTTCCACCCGGGATTACGTCATCTGTGTCGGGGAACGTCTTGACTGTAAGGGGCACACCGACAAAAACAACATCACTTGCAGCATTGAATGTAACAGCAACCGATGGGTATGTATCTGCAACCGATGCGTCCTTGTCCGTTGCAGTTCTGTCTGATCAATTCACGTGGACGTATCTGCCAAACTCTTCGCCATCCACTTTACCCGCTACCTATTATGCTTTCCTTCAGAACCAAACAATCAGCCCGGTAAAGGCCACTGCAAGAGCCTTGAGTGGTCTTTCCATCTTATCGTATTTCTCGACGGATCTTCCGGCAGGACTCAAAATTAGTGACACAGGATTGATTAGTGGAACACCAACGAATGCCACAACAGATCCAAGTGGTATTGCGATCTTTACATTTCCGCATCTGTATGCATCGACTGGGTACTCCTCCTTGGCGGATACTATTAATCTTGCAGTTGCATCTGATTCTGCGCTCTTTACCTTCCCTACACTTGTCTTGCCTGCCGGATCAGTGATTCCACCGACTCAAGTCACGGCGATTTCTTACAGTCAAACGACAGGATCTAATTTTTCCTTGTCCAGTAATCCGTATGGAATCACGATAAGTTCGAACGGAGTGTTTGGCGGAACGTTGATTTCTGGTGTCCCGCCCGGAACGACATTCCCTCCGTCGACAACCCTGACCTTGAGCGCATTGATTGGAAATAATAAGCAAGATGCATCCTTAACCCTTGCAGCGACCAATGCAAGTAATTTGTTCAGTACCCGGACATTTGGTATTTCCGTGAGCGGTCTTTTTTATTACGATTCCACCATTCCTCCAGCCTCGCCTCCACAATTTGATTCGTTAGGAATCACTGACTCTACGCCTCTTGATTTTCAGTACAGCGGAACCCAGTTTCTCATGCCAACGGACATGGCGGGTATCTTCAGTTCGTTCGATGGACAAACCTTTACGTCAAATCCAGTTTCGGTCCCACTTGTATCCGTGACCTACCTTGCGTCGGCATCTCTTTGGTATGGCGCTGGGTTATCGGGTGGCCAGTACACGATTTCGACATCGTCAAATGGTACCGCGTGGACACAGCTGACCACGCTGGGGGCGTCTTCAACGACTCCAGTGATTCGTGCCGCAAACGGTCGCGTGCTTGCAAATTACAATGGTGTGTCCGTCTACCCTAACCCGGTGACTGGTGTTGGATGGTTCAACTCCTTACAGGGAAAAACGATTATCAACTTGGCGAATGATTCCAACGCAACGCCCACTTGGGTTGCAACGGCAAGTGATGGTACAGTCTGGGTGTCCCAGGTGAATGGTAATTCGTGGACACAGGCTACAACTGTCGCAGGGGCAGTTACTGGAGTCGACTCCTTCTACGGTGATCAATGGTACAATCGGTATATCGACAGTGCAGTTACGTATCAAATCCAAGTCTCCCCGGACGGACTTGTATGGACACCTTTTGCTGCATGGCCTCCTCCTAACCCTCCGGGCGGCGAAGACTTTAACAACTCTGCATACAATGCTTTGGCTCTGTATTATGATGGCACGTGGCTCAATGCAATTACCGCCGCGTCTACCTATTCCTACTTACCGTCGACACAAACATGGACAGCATCTGGACTTTTTGGCCAGCCTACAACCGTGTACCCGCCAAGCATTATCCGCAAGAGTGCAAACCCAATCGTCTTGACCTTGTCGATTGCAACAGGTAACGGTCCTACCTTTACGTCACCGATTGGCGTGAATTACTCAACCTACCAATACGTTCCTATTGCACCTATCTACCTCTCTACAGGTGGCGAGATCAATCTTACCGACAAGACGAACCGTATTTATGTGGAAACTTTAAAATTGCCCCTTGGTCTCTCCTATAGCATAACTACACAAACAATCACTGGATCCATGATGAATACGGGAGCCTTTACACTTGTCGTGTACGCGACGAACGCAACAGGTGTATCCACGCGCACCCTGTATTTCAATTGTCAGATTCCAATCGTCTTGAACAAAAATCAGGACTATGCATCTGCGTACACGTCCTTCTTCCGGCAAGAAGTGATTGCGAATGCGGCGATTGGTGGGCGCGATAACACCGTGTACCCTTCGCTAGTGACAACTGGAGGATCCTTCATGACAGGAATCCCGCCGGATGTCGTGACACCTGCACCGCCGTGCTGCGAAATAAAAATAAGTTAAATGATCATCGACTCCTCCCTCTCCAGCACCCACATACCCGGATGAAAGAGTCGTTGAATTAAGACCTTGATAAAGTAATTGCGTGCGCTTGTTGCAGTCCCCATGACCGATTCAGGTAATTCAGTTCGCGTAATGTCTACAATCTCTCGTGCAATGTGGGCCGGCGTTAGTCACTCCTCCTCCGGCCACACCATGTCGCGGAACTCATTCATCCCGAAATCACCGACAATGTTGCGGACGGTCGCCTCACAGCCCTCCTCATCCTTGGCGTCATAGAAGACCTTCTTGGAGCTCTCGCCGACCCAGTAGACCTTGTTCTTGTACTCGATGCGCACCATATCCTCCGGCTCGGCAGGCAGGGGCTCCTTGGCCGCCTCCTCGGCAGGAACCGACTTGGGCGTGAGGAACGCCTTGACGAAATTCTCGTACTTCTTCTCCTTCTTGAAATCCGCAGCCGAGAGACCGTTGAGGTATGCCAGGAAGTCCTTCTCCACCTGCGTCGAAATCTCGCGGTGATTGTCCTCAAGACCCTTCTTGAGGTGCTTCTTCATGGCAGGCGTCATCTTGCTCACATTCGGCTCAACCTTGGCCTCAACGACAACCTCCTTGGCGGCCGTCTCCTTGGCGGCCTTGTTGCGTGCACGCGTCTCGGCAGCCTTGCGCTTGGCTGCCTCCTTCTTGTCCTCGACTGGCTCTGCCACGGGCTCGGGCTCCGGAACGGGCTCCGGCTCCTTCTTGGACTTGCTCTTGGACTTGGACTTGGGCTTCTCGGCCACCGGCTCGGGCTCGGCGGCAGTGTTGAAGAGGATCGCGCACATATCGGCGACGAAGTCCTCGCTGTTGGGGATGTTGTACTTGGGGGCGAGCTGCTGAACGACAGAGAGAAGAAGAGACTGCATTTTTGGCGTGTAGGGGGGTAAGGACTGTTCGATTTGTATGGTGACTTTTCGTTTTTGACAGACCTGCAAAAACGTAATCGTGCGTGCGACCGGAAACAGGTCTCACCCAAGAACAAAATGCCACGCAACACTACTGGAGGCTCCGGCCACCGCTCGCAGCGCAACTCCGAATCGAACAAGACCAAGGCGAACAACAAGATCATCGACAGCTTCCTCGATGATATCGCGACAGGACAAGAAATGACAGATGTCCACGTCGGACGCGTGATGCGTCGACTTGGATCGGGGATGATGGAGATCTTCTACGTAATCCCGGAAACCATTGAGAAGAAGGAGCGTATGGTGGACAAGCTCGTTCATGCACCCTTGCGTGGCGGTATGCGCGGCCGCGGTAAGAAGGACGTTTGGGTTGATGTCGGTAGCGTGATCCTTCTTGCAGATACTGGATTGGGTGGAACGCCCTTCAAGATTGTGAGTGTCTTTAGCGAGATGCAGACGCAACGGTACAAGGATATCGTTCCAAATGCAGATCCGCGGTTGTTCATTCGTGCATCGGCTGATGAACAGGATGAGGGTGGAATCGAGTTTGCTCTCGACGAGGAAGAGGTGGATGTCGACACTATTTAAATCTAGATTCGCTGAAGTCTAGAACAAATCATTTTTTTGCTGATTTTAAGGTAATATGTCTCAAGGCAATATCGGACCGCAGGGGCCTCCTGGCGCTCCGGGGTCTTTGGGTCCTTCGGGCGCAACAGGTTCGACTGGCCCGAAGGGAGATATTGGTGATCTTGGATTTACAGGTCCTCGTGGACTCACGGGAACTACGGGAGCAACAGGTCCTCTTGGAACAGGCACAACAGGTCCGACAGGATATGGCGCAACGGGTCCGACAGGCCCGATTGGTTTGCAAGGTGTTGCAGGAACGGCGACCAATACGGGTGCAACAGGTCCTCCTGGATTGCAAGGACAGGTTGGCACACAGGGTCCTGCTGGACTTCCTGGTACACGGGGTGATACTGGCCCTACAGGCGCCCAGGGTATTCCAGGAGCAAGGGGCGATGCAGGCGATGCAACCAATACGGGTGCGACTGGACAAACTGGAACCACAGGTCCAACTGGGGCTGGCGGAACGGGACCCACTGGAACGACGGGATCGACGGGATCCACAGGACCGACTGGATCCATCGGTAACACGGGACAACAAGGCTGGTCTGGAGTTCAAGGTGTTCAGGGCTTGCAGGGAACTCTTGGAGTCGGTATCCAAGGTAGTATCGGACCGCAAGGAGATATCGGATACACAGGACCCACTGGAACGACCGGAACGACAGGACCAACAGGCGTTACAGGTGCAACGTCGTCCACGGGAACTACGGGACCTACAGGAACCACTGGACCGACAGGTTCTATCGGTAACACGGGACAGCAAGGGTGGTCTGGAGTCCAAGGCGTGCAGGGCATCCAGGGAATTATTGGTATTGGCTCGCAAGGTGTGATCGGTCCACAGGGTGATATCGGATACACGGGAACCACAGGCACAACAGGAAGCACAGGAAGCACCGGTCCTACAGGATCCACGGGTTCAACTGGATCTACGGGATCGACAGGTCCTACCGGTTCGACGGGCTCCACGGGACCGACGGGAGTCACAGGCGCAACATCATCAACGGGAACTACGGGAGGCACAGGTCCTACGGGTTCCATCGGTAATACCGGACAACAGGGTTGGTCTGGAATTCAGGGCGTGCAGGGAATTCAGGGTATTATCGGTATCGGCTCGCAAGGTGTCATCGGTCCGCAGGGTGATATTGGATACACAGGAACTACGGGCACAACAGGATCGACAGGTACGACCGGACCGACAGGAACCACGGGATCCACGGGCACGACCGGACCGACTGGACCGACAGGCCCAACAGGAGTCACCGGAACTACGGGTACGACGGGACCCACTGGACCGACCGGTCCGACAGGCACAACAGGAACCACGGGAACTACGGGACCCACTGGACCCACCGGACCTACGGGCACGACAGGAACTACAGGTGGCACGGGACCCACTGGCCCCACCGGACCTACGGGCACGACGGGATCTACGGGAGGCACAGGTCCTACGGGTTCCATCGGTAACACGGGTCAGCAGGGTTGGTCTGGAGTTCAAGGCGTACAAGGAATTCAGGGTATTATCG
>Ga0114962_10001317_pt1 | contig 21535 bp, 10 predicted proteins | sample C_130820_MF_Meta_FD_87017 | JGI IMG/M metagenome (GOLD analysis project Ga0114962, IMG submission 87017) | Freshwater microbial communities from Lake Croche, Canada to study carbon cycling - C_130820_MF_MetaG | ecosystem: Environmental > Aquatic > Freshwater > Lake | place: Lake Croche, Canada... | reverse complement strand
TTCGTAAAGCGAACTTCACAGCGGAGAGTTTGTAATCTTCGGTGTGATGTTTTCCCATTTCTTCTTACTAAAAGTGCCCGTTTAAAATGCCCGTCGGTCTAAATCAGAATGCGCGCCAAATCATTGGGAAGCAGCTCCAGCTTCGTCGAATAGTGGCGCTCAATCTCCTCGTGCATGCGCGAATCATCGGGGCACAGAAGATTAATGGCACAGCCCTTGCGACCGAAGCGGCCTGAACGGCCAATACGGTGAATGTAGTTCTCGCGCTGCGAGGGGAGCTCGAAGTTGATGACGAGAGAGACCTGTTGCACATCAATGCCACGGGCCAGCAGATCCGTGCTGATCATGATACGAATACCGCCCTTACGGAACTCCGTCATGCGCTTGCGGCGCTCCTCGACGTCCATGTCGCCGTGAATGAAGGAGATGGGGAAGCCCTGGGCATTCATCTTCTCCGCCAGCCACTCTGCCCGGGGCCGCTTATTGACATAGATGAGCGCCTGGTTGATATTCAGATGCTGATAGAGGTCGCAGAGGACCTCATACTTGAACTCCTCGCGATCCACCTTGACATAATACTGCTTGATGCCGTCCAGGGTCACGGCCTCAGGCGGCACAAGAATGCGAACCGGGTTGCGAAGGATCGTGTTGGCGACCTCGACGACCTCCGTGGGCATCGTGGCTGAGAAGAGGGCGACCTGCGTGTCCGTGGGGAAACCGAGCTGGAGGATGCAGACCACCTGCTCCTTGAAGCGGTCCTCAAGCATCTGATCGGCCTCGTCGAGGATGAGCACGCGGATGTGCTCACGCGCCAGAACCTTCCGGCTCATGACATCAAAGATGCGACCAGGGGTTCCAACAACAAACTGCGCGCCCTTCTCAAGAGCACGGATATCGTCCTTCACAGGCGTCCCGCCCGTGGCCGAGTAGACTGAAATATTCATGTAGATACTGACAGACTTAACGACCGAAACGATCTGCTCGGCCAGCTCGCGCGTGGGGGCGAGGGCGAGGACCTGGGTCTTTTTGAGGGTCGGATCGATGCGGCAGAGGGAACCAATCGAGAAGGCGCCCGTCTTGCCCGTGCCCGACTGGGCCTGGGCCAGAACATCGCGCCCCTCACGAATAGGGACAATCATCTTCTGCTGGATCAGCGAAGGGCGCTCAAAACCCATCGAGTAGACACCACGAAGAATCGTCTCATTAATACCCATCTCATCGAAACTCTCGAACGACTTCACGTCGCTCGAGACCATGTCGGCAGAAAGCTCAGGCGTCGAATCCATTATATTATAGTATACGTATGGGGTCCATAAGCCCTCAATTTTCGAGTCGGAGACCGGTAAAATTAGTTTCAAAGGCCCCCCCAGAACAGGCAAATGGCCGACGAGGATTTTGATGAGTTTGATGAGGCCCAGGAGGAACTCGATGTCCTCGACACGCCGTCCGACGACCCCTACAACATGCTGAAGCGCTTTCATCCGGAGACGGTGATCGACTACGCGGAGACGATTCTCCCCCTCATTCCTCTTCAGGTCGCTCCCGCAGGAGAGACCGCAAAGGATCCGGCTCACACCAGTCTTCCCTTCCTTACGGTCTACGAGAAGACGAAGGTGCTGGGAACCCGGGCGAACCAGATTGCAGATGGGGCGCGCCCCTTCGTAGTCGTCCCGGAGCACATGTCGGATCCTCTGGAGATTGCGAAGTTGGAGCTGGAGCAACGGCGTCTTCCTTATATTATTAAGAGGCCGATGCCCGATGGCACCTTTGAGTATTGGCGACTGTCGGATTTGATGATTCTCTAAGCAACCATATCATCCTCCCGCCCGATGAAATAGGCCTTCAGCTTATCCCGCACCACATTATCTGTTAGTTCAAAGACTCCATCGCGATTCGGTAAGACAATATCCTCGACATTCTTTACACTGTCGAGAATAGCATGCCGCTCCACGTATTTTCTATTGGCCCGAGTGCCATGCCAGAGGTGGTAAATGGATCCGCTGATACAAGTGATAGTCGGCTGCGCATTGGCCCGATACTTTGTATAGGATTTCAGGAAGGCCTTTTTGAGGTAGGTGGGAGGAAAGGGAACGCCTAGCCAAGCGGCTGCTGAGAGAGTGTCACCGCTTCCTGTGATGCCATAGCGATAGAATCCTACGCGGCGGAACCATCGGCGCTGGAAGGCCCAGCCGAATCCGGGATGGTAGGCCGGGTTATAGATCTTGGCCCGATCCATATAGATAACGGAGAGACGCTCGTCTATGACCTGTTTATAAGTAATATCGAGCCAGCAGGCGGAAGAAAAGGGATGGACGACCTGATGCGTGTCAAGAGCCCGTGACAACTCGGAATACCAGTTCGGATTGGCAAAGATGATATCCGCGTCGAGAAAAAGGAGCTTGGAGAATCGCCAGGGAATCCGCTTTTCCAGAAGGCTGCAAAGATGTTCTTTGTGAAAGAGAACGGAGGATCCCTTCACATGAAAGGCGTCGTGGATCTCCGGAGTCGAGAGGACGAGTTCGAGAGTGTAGTAGGGTATGCCAGCTATCTTCAGTTTTTCCACGGTGTAGAGATAGTTCATCAGCATTCGCTTCGAGGCGGCGGGGTTAAAGTATACGAAGCCTACAGCGACATCTTTACGCTTAGGTTTCGTATAAACACAAGTGAAGGGGTCGACGGGTTTTTTTAAGATGGGTGGAGGTTCGGGAGTTTTATGCTTGGATATCCTCCCGCCCATGTCTATAAGTTGATTTGAATTGTATTTAAATGCTTTATTTCGCATTGAAGTCAATAGCAGCCATAGGTATGCGTTTGACTTTGACGGAGGCCACGGTATTCAGAACCGTCTTGGCAGTAAAAAGGGGGGATCGCCGAATATGCTCAGAGTATGAGCGGCGAGGTGATTTAGAAATCGCATGAATACCCTTTTTAAAGTAAAGGGGGGAGCTTATGGAAATCATGCCCTCTATTTTGGGCTGGGGTTTTCTGGGGGCGTTACCGTGATATACCAAAGTTAAGAACTCCCCCGAACGGGGAGTTCTTAACTTTGGTATGAGCGGTTAAGGTCATAGGATATAAGTTAAGAACCCAGGGGGGTTCTTAACTTATGTTCATGACGTTACTGCCGCCAATGCTTTCCGCAGTTCAAGCAAGTGATGAAGATAGTCATGGGCTCATCCGCCGAACGCGTCTGCATCTCATAGTAGGTGCACTCTCGCTTGTGGCAGCGGCCACAGAGGAACTGGTCAGTGGCCATGGACTTGTCGCCCTCGAGCTGCCGCTTCTCCCGAATCTGCTGCTGCTCGAAACTCTCCTTCCAGCGCGTCTCAAAGAGATCGTATGAGTTCATGCGACTCATGTCGTCGAGGCTCATCTCACCCTTCTTGTAGCGCTGGAATAGCTCCTTATTATTCACATAGGCGTCGGGATGAAAGTTCGCGGAAATGCGCCGGGCATACATTTGGTAAAGATGGACAAAGGGGGGGTGGCTCCAGGCGAGGGCCACGTGCCGCTGCTGTGCCTCGCGCACCGTGCCGTTGTAGATACAGAGCTCAAGCTCCTTGCACTCAGCGGGGGTCAAGAGATCCTTGAACATCTCGGTCACGGCGCCCAGAATGGATGCGCGGTAGGGAACCATATCGGTTGATCCCTCCTTTAGCTCGGCACTGGGATGAACACTGACGAAGGAGGAGTATGTTGTCGGCGCGACCACCGCCTTCGCCTTTCGCCGAGGCTTCACGACCTCCTCTTCAACCTCTTCAATCTCGGCCTCGACGTCTGCCTCTCCCTCCTCTTCTACCTCTTCTGCAACCTCTTCCTCCTCTTCATCGTCCTCTTCTGTCTCGTCGAATCCCCCAAAGGCGCGCGTGTAGAAGGCCTCGTAGTCCTCCGCCTTGAAGGTCACCGGCTTGGAGAAACTGTCCTTGTCCTTCGATGCCACGATAAGGACATCGCCAAAGAGAAGCGTGGTGTCGTGGGGCGGGGGCAGCTCGTGCTTATTCTCCGTGCCTGCCTTGCCGTCCGTGCAGCCAAAGACAAAGAGAGTCAGCTCCTTGAAAGTGTAGGGCGTGAGCATCTCGGGCACATCCTTTCGCTTGAGAAGAGTCTGAATCGACTCAGGAGTGAGCACATCGGGCAGCTTCACGGCCTTGATGTCAGCCTTTTGGGTGAGCAGAAGACCATGGGCAGGCATCTTTATAAGGGGGATGTATGCCGGCCTTATGTGGGTGGCCTATCCAAATTTTATGAAGGGCTTATTTATATTGCCGGCAATGACAACCATAGAGGCATTCTTTCTTGAAGACGGCGACGAGATTGCCCCATTTATTCTCGGCCAGGAAGCGTTAGCATATGAATGCGATGGAAAGGAGGGGTCAATCACCTTTAACGGATACTACAGGGTCGAGGATTCCGCCCTGCCTTTGAAGCATCTTGTTTCCATAAAGATTCGGGAAACGGAACCATGTCGAGTGGTAGAGCATGAAGTTCCGGAAATCAGTGAAGAAGAGTATAAGGAAAAGGGGTATCGGGTTCTCAGCCATGTGGAAAAGTTTTACAACACGCTCGAGCAGTATATGTATCGGATTGAAGTGCATAAGAGATTTCGCCATGATCCGGATAACTATCATCATATTACGAAGCAGACTGTGTGGTTTAGGGTGCTGTCTGAAGTATGACACAGAGTCTAAACCGGGCGCCTCTAAATAAAGGAGATGCGTCGGACATGGACGAAACACGTATCGGCAGAAAGCTCCTGCAAAGTGCCGCTTCGGCAACTTGATGATGTAACGTTAGTCACACAAGTTAAGCCAGTTGGCAATTCACGTTTCGGAAGAGTTCTGGTGCGCTACGATTTTGGAACGCACGAGGGCTGGCTGATTTTCTCGCCGGGCAAGGATGGTTTTCTGACGGAGCAGATATGGAAGTGCTGGCAAATCCTGTCGACGGAGCAGGTCGGGGACGAGGTCATCCAGGAACTTCTCGAGATGCCGGAGGATTTTTGTTGCATGAAGGCCTATTCCGTGGAAACGCTGCCGCTGAGTGAGGGCCCAGATATCCGGATTCCGGGTTGGAAAATTACAGACTGTAATGGATCCATTGCCACCAAGGTAAACAACACACTTTCTCAGAAGGATGAGCTTCACCGACTGCCTGCACGACCGACTGGACAGAGTTCGGGACAACCTCGACGGGGACGTCAGCGGCTGGAGCAGCGTCAGAGACAATCTTAACAACATCCTCTACAGTATTCGTAAGGTCGACCTCCGCCACGAGAGCATTAACCTTAACATCGATTTCAGCAATATTAACCAGCGCGTCGACCTTCTCAGTAGTAGTCTCGATGATATCAAGATCGTCCTCTATTTCGCTAAACGGCGAAGAGTCCGATGACATTTCCTAACGTGTTGTGCCAAAGTTCAGAATGCGTAACGTCATGAACATAAGTTAAGAACCCCCCCTGGGTTCTTAACTTATATCCTATGACCTTAACCGCTCATACCAAAGTTAAGAACTCCCCGTTCGGGGGAGTTCTTAACTTTGGTATATCACGGTAGCATTCTGGGCGAAAGCGCACCCCTGACGGGGTGCACGGCGCAGATAAATACGACTTTGTTTTTCTTTAGCTCGTGATAGATGTTTAATCGGGTTCTTGTTGCGCTGGCGGTGGCCGCCTTAGCCTATGTTGGCTTTCTCATTCTAAAGGCGTATAAGCCACAGTGGTTCAAATTCATGAAGGCCGGATTCCAGGATAAGCCGAAGATGAAGGTCCCAGTGCCGGAGCCGGAACCGACGCCTGGCCCGGCCCCGGCACCTCCCGTAAAGGCCGACCCCCCGCCGCCTGAGAAGGTGGTGACTCCGGCCGGCCCCAATGGGCCAAATGTGAAGGCGGAGCCCACGGTGCAGATCTCTCCGGAGGCCCAGCCCATCGACCCCTACGAGTCGGGCCAAATGCAGGCGCCCATCCACGACACGGTCAGCCACCCGGAGCTCTCCTTCGGCCCCGGCGTGGAGCAGACTGGAAAGCGCGAGGCGGTGAGCTCCGTGGCCCCTCTCTCATCCTTCTCTCCCGAGTTTGCGCAGAATGGGGGCTCTTTTATGGGCAGCGTCTTTGCCAATGATCTTCAGCCGGGTGATGATTATGCCACAGCATAACGTGTTGTGCCAAAGTTAAGAACCCCCCTTCAGGGGGGTTTTAACTTGGCCTACAACACTACTTGCCGGTAAATAAAGCGCGAAGCGCTTAAGGGATCGCCACTAAGTATAGTTAATGGAACAGGGTCTATCCGAGGGAAGCCTTCGAAACTCTCATCGTGAGACACACGCAGTCCGGCGTAAACCTGCCCCAGCGAAACTCCAGCAAAGCGCCTGCGCCTTGGTGGAGTCTTGCTCGCAGGATTTGGTTATTCGCCAGCGACTAGATCCGGATCGCGTAGAGGTCCCGATCAAGAAGGGGGAGTTCTTCGTTCTCGGAAACGAGGGCCGGGCAGATCCCGGATTCCTCGTCTTCATGAAGGGCGAGCCGGCCGTCTTTGTCCAGAATCGGCGCACTGCTCATGGAAATCGGCAGACGGCCAGCACGATGCGGCTTCGTGTGAGCGCGGCCATGGGCGAGGGGACAGTGCTGGTCGCGACCATGGATGATGTTCTGCACAGTCTGCGCCTAGAGGACGTATGGATGTGGCGCAATACTCCTATGACGGGGCAGCCCTATTCGGAGAGGCGTCGGTTCCTAAAGGAGTTTGTCGAGAAGCACTGGATTCCGGATGCGCGTCTTCTCGGAGGTATCTATACATCGGTGGCCCAGCCGATGTCGATGGAGGCCTTTGCCTCCAAACAGGACTGGTCGCAGTTTCACAGCGTCGAGTTCGTTCCGGAGCAGGCGGGGCGTCGGCGACTTATTCTCTTTTTGGAGGTGCAGCAGCGCGCGGCGACGGGGCCGGCGGCAGAGAAGAAGGAACGGGACGTGGCGCCAAGACCGGCGCCGGCGCCGAGGCCGGCCCCTGATGCACTTCGTCTGGTGCGCGCCGTCCCTGTCGATAAAATGCCGGATATCTATGACCTGTTTCACTCGGACAACACGCCGCTGGGTCGCGCCTCCGTTCAGCAGTTTGCTCTGAGTATGAAAATGCGGGAAATGGGCGAGTCCTGGGTGAATGCCCGCTGGGTGGCCGAGTTCGGAGGATATGAGATTGTCTCATTAAAAGAATAGACTATACTAGAAAGATGGCCAAAGCCTCTCGGAAATATAAGCGTACACAGCGTAAAATGAGAAAGCACCGCGGCGGCGGCTCAGGTATCGGTGGCTATGCCTTTACAGGGGCGTCCATCGTGCCTGGTCTCGGAAATGCCGCGGTAAATCAGCCGCAGGCTTCGTGCCTCGCCGCGCCCCGTTTTGGAGAGACGAGCGTGACTCCTGGCGGCCTTCCCGGCATGGTGGGTGGTCGTTACGGCTTCGATCTCACGTCGCAGGTCGCGCCGGCGACGCCATTCCAGGGCGGTATCCCGCCTGTCATGAGAATCCCTTGCGAGGCTGCCACGGCGAACCCGCTAAACCCGCAGCTCGGTGGAGCGCCTGGCGGTGTGGGCAGCCCCTTCTACACGGCCCCGACGGCGGGCTACGACAACCAGCCCAGCTCGTGGACGGCCTCGACTGGCGCCCCGGTTCTGCTCCAGATTCCCTACGATGCCAAGATCATGAATCCTGCCTGCTTGAAGACGGGTGGGGCTCTCAAGAAGAGCCGCAAGAGCAAGAAGAGCCGCAAGGGCAAGGCGACGCGCCGTCGGTAAATACATATAATGCATCAGAATCCAGTAAATATACACTCTTTCTAAGGGTTTATATTTCCGGATTGCGGCATTCCGCTTATATAAATGATCAATCCGAATAGAAGTATATGAGCGCGCCGCCCCAAGCGTCTGGGGCATCTGGGGCTTCTGGGCCAGATGCACAGGCAGCCATGTTGGCGCAGGCGCAGGCTATTCGAGCCGCCCTAGCCGCAAAGGCGAATGCAGCATCTGCAGAAGCCGCCACAAAGCAAGCATTAGCAAATGCAACTCAGGTATATAATGATGCAAGCGACGCGGTTGTAGCAGCCATGGCAGTTTTAAATCCAGCATCAAACTATGCAGCTGCAGTAACTGCATTGACGAATGCAACTAATGCAAAGGCTGCGGCAATAACGGCTAAAAATGTAAGTAACACAACTGATCAAGCAGCAGCTGCCGTTGTCTCAGCCCAGACTCAGCTTGCTAATGCAAATAAAACTAAATCCGATATTGACTCTAGCATAAAGGCGGCACAATCTATCATAGACGCAGGGCAAACTACCGCCACGGCTACTGCGGCGGCTGTTGCAAATGCCCAAGCAGCTTTAACAACGGCTACAAACGCATATAATACTGCAGTCGCACAATTTGGAACTGCACAACAAGTAAAATATGGATTAGATACTGCTTCAGCTATCAAAACTATTTATACGAATCTCACTGCTGCACAAAACGCTGCATTAGCTGCATATGCCACATGGTATACAGCATACAAAATAACTAAACCGACTGCTACAGACGCCACTGCTACCCTACAGCAAATTTTTACATACAACTTTGGATTACTACTACAATCTAATAATAATCTTACTAGTATATCCACCGCCTTCTCATTACAAGTGGCAAATAGCCCTGCGTTTGCCACCCAAGTCTCAAATATAAATTCATATTACAATCAAATATATAGTTATTTCACGAGTTCGACGTATGTTGATGCTGTGAACAAAATGAATCAGGCACAAGTTTTAGTGAGTAATACGTCTGGATCTGTGTCTACTGCAAATGCAAATCTTACAGCAGCAAAAAAGGCACAAACAGATGCAGCGGCAACTGTAACACAGGCGCAAAACACTATAACAAGTTCTCAAGTTTTTCAGAATGCGGCCGTCGCAGCGATAGCCACTGCACAAACTGCATTGGCCGCCGCAACCCAGCAATCTGCAGCAGCAAAACAGCAGCAGGATACCGCAAATAACCAAATAATCACAGCACAGGCGAATATAGATGCCGCTGCTGCACAGATATCAACCGCCCTTCAAGCTGTTAAAGCCATACCCCTTTTTAATGGAACCCAGAAAATCATTGATGTTATCGATAATATAGGAAAAAATATTACAGATATATCATCGAATACGATTCTAAATATGAATACTATATCGGGCCTATCATTGGACGTGGTAACATCCAGTGCCGCCTCATTAGCAGCAGGGCAAAGTGTCGCAAGTCTTACGCCACAGGTGATATGTGCGCAAGCTCGGCGTGACTATATTATAGGAAGCGGTCAGCAAGGAACCCCTGCAGAAGTAGGAGCGACTTCTAGATATAATACACTCAATGACCAGTTAACAGCTGCACAGAATTCATTAGTCCAAGTCGATCTTAATAATAAAATAATAGCCGCAATTAATGCTCTTTTACCACAAAATCAACAAGGAAATATCAATCCTCTAATAAATGCATACATTGATCTTAGAACAGCAGCTCTTAGACTAGTCACTGCCAAAATAAATTCAGATAACTACTCACAGAATATTAATGCACCATTCGCATTACTGCCAACAGATGCAAAATATCTAATAACATCAGGTCAAATATCTAACCCAACGATTGCGGGATTGGCAACGGCAAACACTAACTACATAAATGCTCAACAGAATGCCCAGAAAAGCTTTGCTGATACAAGGCTAAAACAGTTAAATATTCTGGCGCCAGCTGCGGTTGTAGCCGCGCAAGCAAATGTGTCAACTGCGCAACAGGCCCTACAAGCTAAAGCTGGAGCTTTAGCTATAGCACAAGCTCAAGAGGCTACAGCTTTCGCAAACTTATCAAAGGGTATTAGTGATTTTCAATCGATTTTAAATATAACAGCATCATCCTCTAAATACGGGCTATCTCAAGTTGATACTGCTAATAATCAGATTTCTCTATACAAATCGATGTTAATACCCTTTTCTCCACTAACTGGAAATAATCAAACAGGTGCATTCCAGCTGCCATCAGTTAACAACTGCGTAATCTGGATCGATCTAAACAATATCCGTAAGTCGCGACCCATCGATTCCGCCACCCTAGATACAGTCAATACTCTGGCCTCCAAGATTTCGCCAATATCTGGCCTCCCATTTTTTATCTATAATAAGTCGGATAGAGATACCCTCATATATAATAAGGCGAAACGCTCAATAACTCTTCCAAAGGGGAGTAACTACAGCCTCAAGAGCTCACCGATTAAAATTCAGAGTGGCGGTGCGTCAGATCCAATCACGGAGACACATGACCAATATATTGACAGAATCACCCAGACAGTTCAGAGTCAGTATCCGAATCTCACGGGTTATTCGAACTTCAAGGGACCTCTCGGTCAGCCGCTTTATATTGCCGATGTATCTGGAAAGCACACCCTTTGGATACCACAGAATCCGTTAAAACCCTATTCTGGGACGGGCTGGATGTATCTAGTCTCGGATCCATCTGGCACCGGCTACACGTCATGCATCGATTCCATTCTATTAAAACAGATTGCAGATTCGACGACGGATGCAAGCGCCTTCTATGGCTACCTCAATAACACGGATATGATCGATTCATTAAATCTGGCTGTAACAAATACGACAAGCAACCTTGCGAGTGCCACAAAGGCCTTGACGGATATAAGCAATCAAATCATAAAAACTGCCACGGATGTCTCTTCTACAAAGCTGACCTTGGACAACCAGGCTGCAAATATAAAAACTGCATCTGATGATTTTAATAACTATCAGAGATTTCTATACGATTCCTTTGTGATGAACTGGCAGTTCAATCAAAGCACATCGAGCTACACCACGGTTGATTTCCCAACTATTAACGCACAACGTAAGCAAGCCTATGATACAATGATCGCTGCGAACAGGGCGCAATACACAGCCTATTTGACCGACTATGCCTCAAGGGATCCTGCCACACACCCTCCAGGTCACGGCTATCCCGTGCCCGATTCTACGTCACCAGGATACGCGGCATTTAAGGCTCAAATGGATCTCTTGACTTCAAAGACATTTTCTGGATCACAGATTTATAATGGATATACGCAAGAGAAGTATAATATCGATATTGCGCAGTATAATAAGGATTTGATTAAAACGCCTGGTGTAGTTAAACCGCCGCCGCCATATAAGGATTTTATACCATATACTAAGCCTGATTTCACTCCGTTAAGTCTTAGATATATTTCAGATGATGCTGTATCTAGTCAAAATGCCTCTAAAATATCATTAATGAATAATATTATTGATGTTATTAAAGGTGTCGCAAAAGAAATAACTGACATATCATCAAGCACCATTCTAAATCCAGTGGGATTATATGTGGCTAAGGCAGCGGCTGACGCGAGTGTAGCTGCTGCTCAAGCAGTTTTTAATCCACTAAATGCAATTGTAATGAATGACTTAAATATGATTGCTGCATTACCGGCGGCAATGGCAATCATAGACGCATCAGCTTCGACTATAGGGGCTGCTACTGCCGCAATCAATAAAGCTCAACAAGAATACGATCTAGCAAATGCTCAGGCAAATACAGATAATACTTCATGGACTGCTGCGTTGAATGTACTAAATGCTGCCCAAGCGGAACTTAATGCAGCAAATGCTGCTATAAGCAGAGCAAGTAACTTGGCATTGATGGAAGATGCAGCAGTCAAATATAGAACGCTAGTTTCAGAAGTAAAATATTATACTCTCTATAAAAACATTTACCAAGCACAGTATGATCAAAAGTATCCGGAACTACAAGCCCACCCACTAACAGTTGCAGTAAATAAAGCAAATACTAATATTGCGAATGCAAGCCCGTTAGAACTAAGCACAAGAACAAAGGCGGATGCGTCTAATAAGATTAAGCAAGATAAGAACACAGCGCTTGCTGCCGCAGTTCAGGTAAAGAACAACGCCATAAAAGCCGTAACAGATGCGCGGGCAACGGCTATTAATGCTACAACCGCTACCGCAAACTTACAATCTCATAAAAATGCTGTATCTGGGCCACAGGCAGCGCTTCAAGATGCAATAAAGGCGCAAGCGGCTGCGAATGCTGCAATATCAGCACAAGCCCTTTCGAATCCATCTGTATCCGCATTCGAAACAGCTATCACAACAGCAAATAACACTTCAAAAGAAGCAAATATCTTGCTATCACAATATATACCATCCCAACTTATATATAATGCCGCGATAGATTCTAATGAAGACCCTAACTATGATATGTTATATACAGCAAATCTTCAACTATCAGATAGTATAGCAAAAGCACAAGGCTCTATTGCAACAAGTCAAGCATCTATTATTGTAAGTATTTCTGATTATATTAGAAAGCGCCTTCCTAGAAATACTCCATTTGATTTCTTAGAAAGGTATGAATCTCTTATAGACTCATATGTAGTGGTAAGAAATGCCGCAATTTCGTTATATAATGCACAAGTTATATATAATAACTTTATGCAAATGATGCCCAAAATACAGAATAGCTGGACTCAATATAGAGGCGTAAAGAATCAAACTGAATATTATAAAACATCAAATGTAAATCCAATGATTAACTCTTTAAATGCAGCACTGTCGGCCTATAATCAAGCTCTTAACAAAGCGGCTGTAATATCTCAAAATATTATAGATTATGCCAGCTCTAAAATAAATGCATATACAAATAACGTTGGTATTATGGAATATTGGTATCCTGATTTTATATTCTCAAAGTTCCCACAGACTGCTCAAAATAAGTTGGCCTCGAATATATTTACAGATCTTAACTCCGCTGAATACACAACAACAAGGCAGACAATACCCTGGGAAGATGCAACCCTCGATAACTCATCATGTGACTTTAATGAATATGATATCTATCAAAAGACTAAACTAGAAACTATTCAGGCAAAAGTGAATGATGCAAATAACGCGATAAACTCTACCAATGCTCAGATCAACGATGCAATAAGTAGAGGTACAGTTGCCATGAGCAATAATCCAGCCGATTACATTGGGTATAACGCATTACAGGCGCAGCGCATTGCTTTGATGGCAAAGACACAATCTCAGATAGATGTAGCCGCCTTGCAAATACAACTCGCTAAACAGCAGACTGTTGCAAACGGATTAAGCAACATGCTTCAGATTGACCTTTCAAACAACGGGGCCCTACATCGCCCAACGCCCTACCATCCTGCTTGGACAAACTACATTAAAACAAGCCTGGCAGCATCCAGTCCCACACAATACTTTAGTCGCCTATCCCCTGCTCCAGATGCGAAATATGTTGCCGAGTATACTGCGGAATACAATCGACAGAAGCTCCTGCCATCCCTTTTTCGCTATATGAAGACATATTCTCCCGCGATGAAGGATGCGATTTCGTATGCCAAATATTCTCTTAATATAACTCTCACAGAAGATGAATACATGATTTATAATAGAGCCCTCGCAAATAAGGGCATGATTAACTATCGCATTCTCGATGAGGTTTTCGCAGTAGATATGAATAAATTCCCACCAGTCTGGTGGAGTCTTCTTCAAAGAAAGTTCGTGACCCTTAGGACACTGAACTCGAGTTCACAGCCACTTCAGAATAAGTATAATACTCTCCAGACCTCCTTGAAGGCCCTACAGGACTCAACCCCAAGTCTTAAGACGGCTATCGCAACCGCCTCCACCGCGCTCAAACAGGCTCAGACCGACCTCGCGAATCCAGCCAAGAGATATATCTTCCGTTTCTACCCCCTCGGTCCAGACACTGACACTCTAAGAACCTCGTCGGCAACAGTCCAGAAGCTGAAAACGGAAGCGGGGATACGTGACCCTCTGATATCCTTTTTTACCAGAGGTCTGAAATATGCGCCTACTTTTACATCAGCGGAGGCCGATTACTATTCTGCAGAGTTCAACTTCAGAGCCTATATTCTCGCCGCGCGCAAAGGTGTCGCCCCCAGTGCCATGCTACAATACGCTAAATCCAACACTATCCCAATGAATCCAGGCAATATCATTCTACCCGCCGCCTTCAATGATGCCCTAAAAGGATACGAGCAGGCTCCAGGAACCTTTACGCCAGTTCCTATCACCACATATAATATCGAGCGCGGCTACTATCTCACAGTAGATGGAGGTGATCCTGGACTGACGGCCTCCTCAACACCTGATCTGAGCGCGGCGCTCACGACCTTTGTGGCGGTGAATGGCTACGTTGCACCAGACTCTTATTCTCAGAGTGATAGCTTCGACCTCAGTGGCAACTACCTCAATCCAGGAGGCCAGGTTCTCGTGAACTCCCCCCTCATCCAATACGATGCCGCATATGATCGCATAACCGTCAGTGCCATGTCTGATAAGGATTTCACGATCAATGAAATCCTAGTCTTTAATCGTCTGCTCAGCCCAACAGAGATTGACCAGGTCCGCGCATATCTCTGTTATAAATGGGTCTGCATTGAAAGCCTGCCAATCACGAGCCGCTTTTTTCCGGATAACTATGCCAGTAATAATAACTCAATAGTTCTCGCAGCCCGTTCCACTATCTATAAAGCGATTTATAATACTCTCGATCCTCTTCTGATTGATTTCAATATCTCGACTCCAGACCTCGCAGCCAAAAAGGGCGCCTTCGCCTATTTCATGAACAATCTGCCACAAGATAATCGCGTAGAGTCCATCATTATTAAGGCGTATACGTATAAGAATACTTCTATTATCTCGACAATACAGTCATACAAGGACATCTTCAAGTATATCTGCAAGGCCCAGATGCTGCTAACGAGTGATCTAAGCTACAATATTCTGCTCGATACCGTCTGCGGAAGCGCAAAGACACTCATATTTGACAAGAAAAATCAGCTGGATGCCTTCTCATCTGACGCGGTAACCTTCGTAAACTCCCTTTGGACAATACAACAGACACTAAAGGATCAGGCGGCAAAGGATGCTGCGGCGGATGCAGCTACGAAGCAGGCCGCTATTGTGGTAGCCAAGAACAAGACGCGTGCAGATATCGAATCCGTCTATGAGCAAGCCATTACTGTCTCCAATAATCGGATTATTACGCAGCGCCTCTTGGATGAAATGGCCATGCAGGATTTACGCGCCATTGCTGAGGCCAATGATGCAGCAACCTATGAAAATCTGAAGGGTAGCACTCTGGGCTCTATCATCCTCGACTACACGGAACTCCTCGGAGCCGACACAATCGGATCCAGCCTGTCAGATCTTCTCTACAACGCAAATATGATCAATACCATGTTCACGGGAGTCAGCAGCACGACCTTCCCCTACTATTCCTATCTCCAGGGCTTCACAAAGAACGATTTCAATGGCTGCGCGGCCAATATCAATGGCACTCTTATAAATGCCAGCTGGGACAAGTCAGTGCAAGCCACACTGAAGCCATCGGATATCACGACATTTATCGCCGGTCTCACGGACGCGAATAATACACCCACCGACTATATTTCAAAAAAATGGGCAAACTATTCGGCCCTCTATGCAGATCTCAATATTGATAATATAACTATGATGAACAATATCTACAAAAAATACAAGGATATATTTACTTACATTCAGAAGGGCATGGAAAATAAGACATTATCGCTGTATAATGTGAAGGTCTATGTCTATTATTTAAATAACTACTTGGCAGATATTAAGTATATCTCCTCGTATATTACCAATGCGATTCAAAGCGCTTATACAAAGATACAGACAATCCTCTCCCTCTTTCCTGGCAAAATAGACGCCAGTTTCAAAGGAGTTCCTGGTATTCCTCCCATGTCTGGCGGCGGCCAATCCGAGCTCGCAATGAAATATGTCTTTAATCGTTATATAAAGCGGTTAAATCCCATTCAGCGCGCGGCCCTCGGTGTCGAGTATATCCTGACGAATGATGCTGGAACGCCAGATATCAGTGGTTCTGGCCTCGTGCCGATCGATCCTTACATAGAGGGATTTACCTTATCTGCAGATAAGACCTACTTCTACTATGACTATGGTAGCGTGAAATCCAAGTATTATATAAAACCTCCCTTTACTCAGGATATTTCCTCATCGAATCTGCCACCGCTGGCTATAAGACCCATGAACATAATTTCAATGAACGATTTCAGCAATCTCGATAGCCGCGGCTACTATTTGATTGATATTGCCTACAAGAACTCGATTGTCCAGATACGCTATGACAAATACTTCCAGGGCATCCAACTGCCGAAGCAGGGGTTAGATCAGGGCGACTACTATGCTATATCGAATGCGAGCCCATTTCCTCTTCTTGCCTATATACCGACTGCGAGCTCCACTATACGCACGATGATTCCCCCAGGCGGAATCGGCTATTATAGCTATAATAATAACAATGCTAGAGCCTACTATGGATTCTATCTAATCAATGATGCCTCTGTCCCAGACGTCCTCCGAGGGCCGCGCTCAAAAACGGTTGTCACCGTTAAGGAATGGAATAAGGCCATTTTTGTAACAGAGACAAAGTATCTAGGTGGATCCACCCTCACTCCACTGGTGGACGCCAACCAAGCCGCGATCGAAGTTCCACTCGTTAAGCTCGATGTATCTGGATCTAAAATGGTATACTATGATTCAGATGATATTAGAAGGGTTAACTATATTTCCGTAGATTACAAGGGTGTGAAGAATCTGGCCGACTTATCTATAACTGTGAAGCCCCCCGTGACAACTACGCCGACTGTGTATTATCTCCACGATACTGTATCACAACTTAATATTCTCTGTGATGTAAGCGGCAATCCAGGCTTCGATATGAACGGTAACATGAAGCTCGTGCCAGGACCTCTCATTGGTGGAGAAAAGATCCGTTTTGCCGATATATCGGCAACCTTTATCCCAGGAAACGGGGGCAGCTACAAGGGCAACTATACTGGATTTACGAGCTTCTCTCTTGTGCAAGAGACTGATGTATACAGAAGTCGCTACTGTTCTCGAGTAGCTGTGGGAGGTCCCTTCGTCTTTACGGATTCGAAGGCGAATCCGATTCTTGATTTTACGCAGAATCCGATATATGTTCCTTCTCTCACCAGCAACTCCACAGGAAATAACATAGAGGCTATGAGAAGTGAGATGGTGCGCCTCACTTACTACGAGACGGATAAGATGGTGCCGGTTGACCCAGGTTCAACAAAGATGATTCATGTAGATCCACCCAAATACTGCATAATACTTCAAACTGATACTGATAATACCGATATTATCGCGACACGTAACTTTGGAGGAAATGCCCCAGTCAGCCAGGCCCTCGTCGGCGTAGAGGCGGTCCAGGTTGCGCGGCTGAAGACGGATGCCAATAATACAATCTACTGGAGATTCCGAGGCGTTCTATCCAATCTCAAGACACTCCGCACAAAGTATTCGACATCTGTTCTGAGCGGATCGAGCATTATGAATGAAATCCAGCAAACGGCTCCTGCCATGTATGCACAGCTACAGGATGGAATCGCAAAACTCAATACGATATACACGAGAGTGAATACGGATTTGACGAAGGTGGTCAGCCTATACTCTAAGGGAGATTCCTTCAAGGAAATGGAGACCTATGCCGCCGCCGCTGAAGGCGCCTTAAATGAACTGGTTAATGCGGTCTCCTTTAGTTCCATTATAGACTCTTATACATTCTACAAGTCCGCCCTGCAGGATGCAAATCGTATAACAGGCAATATTGGCACCCTCGTAACATCGATTAAGGGACTTCGTGCAACCGTGTATGGAATCCTGAAGCCGATTATCACCTCACAGACTTTCTTGACGTCATCAGATATCAGTGGCTACGTGACCAGATTCATGAGCCCCATTGATTCTCGTCTGGCCGATATTTCCACCAATATGATTGCTCTTCCAACTCTTCTATCGAATCTGAAAGTGGCGCGAACGACGGTTGATATTAATAAGTTCTTACATCCCATATACACCCTCAATAGTCTAGCAACCAATGCCTTATACACATCTCAGGCCTATAATAGTCTAATCAGCTCGGTTACTGTGAGCTTGAACTTGGATCTTCGCACACGCCTTGGAATGAAGGCTGATGCAATACAGAGCACGATGGAAAAGAATATGCAGTATATAACGACTGTTATACCATGGTTCCTAAATGAGAAGGTCGCGGATTATACGATTCCAGCATATCTAGCCAAGATGAACTCACTATCTATAATAGATCAGAAGCGCTATATTTCATGGAATACCTTCTGTCAACCTCTTCAGGCGTTAAATCCCGCCGGCTATTCTCAGCTCCAGACATATAAGACCAGCATAAGCTCTATATTTGATAATCTCTCTAAGAAGTATACTAGTGCATCTATTATAGCTCTTCGTCCTAAGCTTCCAGTGACTCTTTTAGATGCGGTGCCAGTGTTTAATAGCTACGCGTCGAGCACGGCTACAACATTTAACGATTTATCCTCCATTCAAGTCGCGCATTCTACAATGGCAGATTATTATGTGAATACTGCTTTACCACAGACTATTATAAGTCTAAGTAAGATATTTACACCTACGATAAGTGATATTGTAAATACCTATAATAGCGCTCGCTTAACTCTACAAAGTGTTGATACTATTATACGAAAGTATTCATTGAATATGTTAGATAATAGCGCGGCAATCGTTGGTCAATATACACAACTACAATCTAACTATAATAATATAACAAGTAAGTATGCAACGGATATTTCAGCACTTACTGTTCTAAATAACGTATTATCGAGTGAAACAACAACTCTTCCTTTATTTAATAATATACTGAAATACTATAATGGCACCCTATTGCCAAATACATTACAACTGCAAACAGATATGAATAAGTTAAATGCATTATACGTGAATCTTAATACAACTATTAAGAGTGTTGCGGAGATTTCAACATTGCAGTTGACCTGTCTATCATATAAATATGATTTTGATTATCTATTTAAATACGCGGCTTATATTGAAAAGGCGGTGACGGATGCGTCTGGAATCATAGAGCCAGTTAAATCTCATATAAATAAGATTGGTCTTATAAAACTATTTATTTCCAGTATAACAAAGACTCTTATAGATAAGATCGATTCAAATGTTCAGACGATGAGTCAAACAGCCATACAGAATCTAATAGATTCTCTGTATGATAATAAAACAATATATGAGACATTGCGTGAATCTTTATATTCTACCTTCACTGATATAAATAATAGTCTTCAGACAATGGCGATTCCAAATAGAAAGGCATCTATTATGCCACTTCCCGTTAAATCCAATGTAACAACTAGCTCGGCAAAGATATATTTACCAGATGGTGTATCTAATATTACGGTGGCCAGTGATGTGTTATCAGCGGCGGATGAGTTCTTAACTGGTTATTTGAGCCTTGTCGATTGGGTTGGTCGCTATAAGAATGTATTCTTGGTTATTATGGCAAATGCAACAACAGATGAATACAAAGTTGTGAATAATCTGATGACGATTTCAAATAGAACGGCGGACCAGTATTATAGTATATTACGCGGTGATACGCTTCGATTCAAGACTGAGGGGGCTGCTTTTAAGGTGGCGCTGGATACAGCTATATGTAGCCTTGATAAGCTAATATGGAATCGCATTGTGAAATCTATACAGTTGGGACTAATCGACCGAGGGATCATTAAAACTATTTTGACGCATGTTCTAAATCTGCAATATCTCCAGGGTAAATCTAACGATACTAGCATTAAGAATGCGCTTATGGGATATTACAATCTCTTTGGGACTCTTAATATAGACGATGCAAACTCTGTGAGCGATACGGCCTTGGGAATTGCTTCTACATCTGATTCGATGCTTACGATTGAAAATAATATCGTAAACTCTTCAAACTACATAATTGAATATAGGGCGGCTGTTACGACTAATACGACGCGCGTTGGGTCAATAATAGATGCGATTAAACCTATGGCAGAGGATTCGGCGACTAAACAGGCGCGGGTCACTGATAGAAGGGCATGGAGCGTGCCTGCGAAAGTCATTCTTGATTCTGCGGCAGTGACGATCCCACCTGCCCGCCCTGCCCCATCTGTTATCATGCCAGCACCTATAGAAGTCTTGGCGAAGGCATCTGGATCTGTTTCTGGACCGGTGCCTTCTGGGCCTGTGCCTTCTGGACCGGTGCCTTCAGGTGCTAAGCTGTCTGGACCTTCTGGACCTGGGCCGATGCCTTCTGGGCCTATGACTTCTGGTGCTAAGCCTTCTGGGCCTATGTCTTCTGGGCCTATGACTTCTGGACCTTCTGGTAGTGCGAGTTATCCAGTTGCTGCAAGCGCTCCAGTGGTTCCATTAGTTCCGGTAATCCCAGTATTTGCAAGCGCTCCAGTGGTTCCATTAGTTCCGGTAATCCCAGTATCGGCAAGCGCTCCACTGCAAACTGCAAGCGCCCCAGTTCCAACTGGAAGCGCTCTAATAGCTTCTCTTATTAGCCAGACAGCTGTTAATACTACACAGCCTACACTATATGCAACAGGTCCTATTACAACATCGAAGCCGCCTGCACCGATTAGTGATATCGCATCTGTAATACCTCCACTTCCTCCTAACTCTGGCCCAATAGTATCAAAAATAACTGCACCACCTGCTGCGGAAGTTATAGAGGATGTGCGAACTAAAGCAAATGATGAAGAACGAGAAAAAATCAAGGAAGAAAATGATAAAGATAAATTCGCAAGTCAACGAATAGATGCAGAGGGACAAGAGCAAGCAAATAAGCCTCGAACACAGTATTCTGATCAAGAACAGCAAGAGATAGAAAAACAACAACAGCAACAGCAGCAAAAGGAAGAACAACTAAAGATAGAACAGCAGCAAAAGGAAGAGCAACTAAAGATAGAACAGCAGCAACGGCAAGAGCAACAACTATATACAGCACAAGTTGAGCAACAGGAAAAAGAACAAGAGGAGAAGGATCGGATTATGTATCAAGCATATGTTGAACAGCAAGCACAAGCAGAAGCACAGGCGCAGGCAGAAGCACAGGCGCAGGCAGAAGCACAGGCTGCATCCTTGCCAGCCCCAGTAATACCAGTAACACCGGTAACACAAGAAACTCCAGTAACACAAGAAACTCCAGTAACACAAGAAACTCCAGGAACACAAGAAACTCCAGTAACACAAGAAACTCCAGGAACACCCCCAGTAACACCAGGAACACCCCCACTAACACCTCCAGGAACACCCCCAGTAACACTCCCAGGAACACCCCCAGGAACACAAGTAACATCGCCAGTGCTATTTCTGGGACCACCTGCATCAGGACCCGCACCAGCCTCAGGACCAGCCCCAGCCTCAGGACCAGCCCCAGCCTCAGGACCAGCCCCAGCACCAGCCCCAGCACCAGCACCCGCACCAGCCTCAGGACCCGCGCCCGCCTCAGGACCTGCCCCAGCACCCGCCTCAGGACCTGCCCCAGCACCTGCCCCAGCACCCGCCTCAGGACCTGTCCC
>Ga0114962_10001316_pt1 | contig 21535 bp, 18 predicted proteins | sample C_130820_MF_Meta_FD_87017 | JGI IMG/M metagenome (GOLD analysis project Ga0114962, IMG submission 87017) | Freshwater microbial communities from Lake Croche, Canada to study carbon cycling - C_130820_MF_MetaG | ecosystem: Environmental > Aquatic > Freshwater > Lake | place: Lake Croche, Canada... | reverse complement strand
CGGGATTTTGGGCTGGAAATCTAGACTCGCATGCCAGAACAATGCGCTCACTGGCGTTGCTGAGTGGCTCGGTTGTTTGTGCCATTGATTATCGGCGTACTCCGGAGTTTCATTTTCCAGTTCAGCGTAATGAAATTGTGAGTGTATTAGACTATTTACAAACGCATCAAGAGTCTCTTGGTATATCGGGTAGTCCAGTTTTATTTGGTGAATCTGCAGGAGCTACCTTAGCATTGTCCGCTGCGCAGTATCTACGCGATCAAAATCAGGACCAATTAGCGGGGTTAGTTCTGTTTTACAACAATGCTGGAGGCTTTAAACCGAATGCTAGGGCTTACTCACAATGGGTATGGAAGCAGTATTTAGGACCTCATCTTGCCACGGATGATCCTCAGGCAGTTCCTTTGCTTGGTGATTTGAGTCGTTTGCCACCAGTCTGGATTGGAGTGGGCGAAGACGATCCCTTGATGACGGATTCACAAAAATTAGCAGAATTACTCAAAGTGCATGGGCAAGACCCTATACTAAGGGTGTATCAAGCTTTGCCCCATGGGTTTTTAATGTGGACAGGAAGTTTGCAACCGGCATTCAATGCCTTACAAGAATCGGTTGAGGCGATTAAGGTGATGCACGAATCAAAAAATACATAGGAGAATCATGAATCGCTTTACACCCACTCAAGAAGAAATGAAAAAGCAAATTGCGCGCTTTCAAGAAATCGTGCCGGTTAAAAAACATCATTTAGAAGAAAAAGGGATTCCTCCAGAAGTTTTAGAGATGATTATGGCTAAGACTACTCGGAATATCATGTCTCCTGGACCTTTACCGGGGCAGTTGTCACCCAAGCCAGCGGTTGAGGGTGGCGCTGCTGGCGTATTTCGGTTAGGGATTGCGACGTGTCCGCCCGATCAAGGGCCGGGCTTACATGTGCATTACCATACCGAAGAGACCTTTATGGCCCTGACTGGTCGTTGGGAGATTCAATGGGGCGACCACGGTGAAGAATCGATTATGTTGGAGCATTTAGACTTAATTGCGATGCCCAAGGGCGTTACGAGACGATTTATTAATCGGTCCAGTGAAGATGCGCATTTAATGGTGATCATTCAAGGTCAGCGGGAAGAGTTTGACGATGTAGACCGAGTACCTGAAACAGCTGCCAAGATCGCTGAAAAGTATGGTCAGGGCATGGTTGAGAAGCTTCAAAGTATGGGTTGGAAATTTACAATTGGTCAAGAGTCTAAGGCTGCAGTCAGTGCATAAACCATCCCCGAAGCGTCGATCGATTAAGATGGCGACGGCTATGCTAGGCCTGGCCACTATCCCCAAATGGCTTGGAGCTCAGCCGAGTAAATATCCGATTAGTACTATCAAAGTCATTGTGCCTTTTGCCGCCGGCGGTACGCTAGACGTGGCAGTTCGTCCACTGACACAGGTGATGGGTGAGTCAATGGGTCAAAGTATCGTAGTCGATAATCGAGCTGGTGCAAATGGTGTTATTGGTACAGATTTGGTTTCCAAAGCAGCCCCGGACGGATATACCCTGTTAGCAGTTACCGCATCATTTGTTTTAAACCCGAGTATGTATAAGGGGATTAGCTATGATGTTATTAAAGACTTCACGCCGATTGCCGGCCTGATGCAAGGAGTTGGCTTTGTGATGGCTATTCATCCTTCCTTACCGGTTAACACAGTTCAAGAATTCATTGCTTACGAAAAAAAATCGAGTAAGCCAATTGCCTATAGTACGCCAGGAGTTGGTAATACCATTCATATTGCTTCTGAGTTATTCAACCAGCGTGCTGGTACCCAATTGCTGCATATTCCTTATAAAGGTAGCGCACCATCATTAAATGCCCTTGTAGCTGGAGAGGTACAAGTTGCTATTATGCCGCCAGCCATTGTGATGCCTTTTATTAAAAGTGGCAAATTAAAAGCCATTGCATTTACTGGGTCCAAAAGATTGTCAGACTTACCAGATGTGCCAATTATGTCTGAAGTTGGCGTACAAGATATGATTTTTCAAGGGACCTGGATGGGACTTTTTGGACCAGCTGGACTTTCTAAAAACGTGGTTGATCGTTTGTACAACGAGGTAGTAAAAGCCCTTGCGCAGCCTACTCTCAGGCAAAATTTAGCTACCGGAGTCGTTGGATATGTTCCAGATGGTAGCCCACCAGAGCAGTTTGGTAAGCAAGTGCGAGATGACGTAAAGCGTTATTCGGAGATACTCCAAAAACTCAATATCCAGCCCTCATAGCGCTTTAACAATTCATATTGTAGCTATATAAAAAGTTAATGTGCGATTTTTTAAAGAATTGATTATGCCAAAAACCCGTTTACCATTAATACCTTCAGAGCAGATGAACGCAGAGCAATTGGCTGTTGTTGAGAAATTATTAGCGAGTCCGCGTAAGGGCGTGCGCGGGCCATTTGCGGCATTGCTACGCAATCCAGCTTTAGCGGAGCGGGTTATGCACATTGGCGATAGCATTCGCTTTGAGAGTAGTTTGCCAGATGTTTTACGTGAGATGACTATTTTGATGGTTGCTAGATTTTGGTCAGCTAAATATGAGTGGCATGCGCACGGCAAAATTGCTAAAGAGCTCGGCTTTACGCAAGACAAAATTGATGCTATTGGAATGAATCAAAGACCAACTGGCATGACCCAAGACGAGTCTTTAATTTATGACTTTATTAGTGAACTCCTGCAGTTCAAGGATATTTCTGATGAGACTTTTGAGGCTGCGCAAAATCGATTTGGAGAGAAAACGGTTATTGATTTACTTGGAACTGCGGCGTATTTTGGGTTTGTCTCACTTATTCTAAATGCTGTTCGAATGCCCGTTCCGGATGGCGGCGCAGTTTTACCTGCACTGAAATAAAGTTTCAGTGCTTGGGTAAAGATCTCAAGCCAAACAATAGGAATAGCGAATTACATTGAATTTGATGAATCTCAAGTGTATCTAAGGCTTTTACCTTTAGAATAAAGATAGTTCAAATTTAAATCCATGTATAGGGAATTTTTTAAGAATATCGATGCGTCACTAACGAGGAGACAATATGACTTACAAAACAGAAATCAGAATGGGCATGAAGATTGACTGGGACGTACCGATCAAAATGGATGATGGTTTAGAGATGCGCGCAGATATTTTTCGGCCGATTCAGGATGGTAAATATCCGGTCATTATTACTTATGGACCCTACGCCAAGTATTTACATTTTGAGCAAATTTATAAGACGTGTTGGGATAAGATGATTGAGACCTTTCCGGAGGTTGGCTCAGGCACTTCTAATGAGTTTCAATCTTGGGAAGTGGTTGATCCAGAAAAATGGGTGCCAGATAATTATGTGATCATCCGTGTAGATTCACGAGGTTGCGGCCGCTCACCTGGCCATGTTGAACTTTGGAGCCCGCGCGAAACGCAGGACTTTGCGATTTGTATTGACTGGGCGGGGGTTCAGCCATGGTCTAATGGCAAGGTTGGCCTTAATGGAATTTCGTATTACGGGATGAATCAGTGGCAAGTAGCTGCCTTACAGCCTAAACATTTAGCTGGAATGTGTATTTGGGAAGGGGCAAACGATTTTTACAGAGATTTGAGTCACCACGGTGGCATTTTATGTAATTTTATTGAAAACTGGTATGAAATGCAGGTTACAACAGTGCAGTATGGCTTAGGTAAAAATGGCTATCGCAGTGGTATCACTGGCGATTGGGTATCTGGTCCTGAGACGCTGACAAAGGAGGAGTTAGGAGCAAATCGCTTTGATTTTGGCGGTTTAACTTTTAAGCACGAAATGGATGACGAGTTTTGGAAATGTCGCACACCAGATTACAGCAAGATTAAAGTTCCCTTGTTATCAGCCGGTAACTGGGGTGGGCAGGGCTTGCATACAAGAGGCAATATTGAAGGGTTTTTAAATGCTGGTTCAGAGCATAAGTGGTTAGAGATGCACGGGATTGAGCATTGGACGCATTTTTATACGGATTACGGCCGGGCTTTACAAAAACGTTTTTTTGACCATTTCTTAAAAGGTGAAAAAAACGACTGGTTAGAACAGCCCAAGGTCTACTTAAATATCCGTCATCCGGGCGAGGTATTTAAACCGCGAGCAGAGACGACTTGGCCGCTGGCAAGTACCCAGTGGACGAAGATGCATTTAAATGCGGCAAGCGTTACCTTAGAGAGTAAAGCCGGCGCCGCAGATACCAGCATTACTTATCGCGGCCTTGGAGAAGGTGCAAGCTTCTTGACAACGCCACTTGATCAGGAAATGGAATTAACTGGACCTTTAGCGGCGAAATTATTCGTATCCTCGAGTACGGTTGACGCAGATTTATTTTTAATCGTTCGGATGTTTGATCCGAATATGAAAGAGGTGACCTTTCAAGGGGCGCTCGATCCGAATACGCCGGTTGCCCAGGGTTGGTTACGTGCCTCGCATCGGGCACTTGATCCAGAGAAAACATTACCCTATAGGCCATATCATCCGCATCAAAAGAAAGAGTTACTCACCCCAAATGAAGTATATGAATTAGATATTGAAATCCTTCCAACCTCGATTGTGATACCAGCTGGATACCGAATTGCGTTGACCGTACGTGGGAAAGATTATGTTTACCCTGGAGCAACGGGAGCCAAGCTTTCTAATATGCGATATCCATTTACTGGGGTAGGGCCATTTACACACAACCATCCTAAAGATCGTCCGTTAGAAATTTTTGATGGACAAGTGACGGTTCATACTGGCCCTAAATATCCTTCGCATCTTTTATTGCCGGTTATACCAAAGAGATAGACAGTCGATTCAATTTTCTAAGAGGGGCTGTTTTTCCTAAAAAGGATTTGGGACGTAAATCCCAAATCCTTTTGGTTTTTGAGATAAGTCAGAGCCTATTTCATAGTGAAGTGATAAGATGAGGATCAATTAATTGGCAATCTGAGTATGTTTTTTGGATTGCACGTACCTTTATCATGAAAATATCCACAAAGAATTTTTTCTCAGCACTATATTTTGTCGTTTTATTGGGTACTTTAGCAGCTTGCGCGGTTGGGCCTGACTATCAAGCTAGAGATGCATTGCAACTGAAGCAAATTACCGAAAAGCAAGTTCCTCTAGAGCTAAAATCTGAGTCTGAGATTGTGGGAGGTGCAACGCAAGTATTTATAGAAGGCAAAGATACGCCAGCGCAGTGGTGGCATTTATTTGGGTCAAAAGACTTAAATCAATTAGTAGACACCTCACTAAAAAATAATCCGACCTTAGGTGTGGCAGAGGCTACACTTCGGAGTGCTATAGAAACGGCAAATGTGCAATTTGGTGGTTTATTCCCAGCAATTAGTGCTGGAACGAGCGTTACTCCTCAGTCAGTACCTCCTTCGGTTTACGGCGGCACTACAGGCACTAATAATATTTATACCTTATATAACGCAAACATTAATGTCACCTATCGACTCGATATCTTTGGTGGAACACGAAGAGCTATTGAGAGCGCAAAGGCATTCGCTGATTATCGACAGTTTCAGCTAGAGACTACATACTTGAGCTTAACTTCGAATATTGTCACAACAGCCATTAAAGAGGCAGCTCAACGTGAACAGTTACTGGCAACTGCAGATATTTTAAGAGCTCAACAAGAGTTTGCTAGGGTGATCACAGGGCAGTTTGAAATTGGCACAGTCTCGCGGATTGATGTGAGCTCACAAAACACGCTCGTTGCAAATACCCAAAGTCAATTATTGACTTACGAGAAAAATTTAGCCATTACCAGAAACATGTTGGTTGCTTACACTGGTGGCTTTCCGGATGAAACAACACCGCCTAAATTTAGTTTATCGAGCTTGATCTTGCCAACTGAAATTCCAGCAGTACTCCCCTCAAAACTAGTACGTCAACGTCCCGATATCCGGGCTGCAGAAGCGCAACTCATGGCAGCAAATGCGCAGGTTGGGGTGGCAACAGCCAATCTATTTCCTCAAATCAATCTAACAGGCGTCTTAGGGACTCAGGCCTTAGCATCTCAGGCGCTTTTTGGACCCGGTGCGGGTTTATGGTCCTTAGGCGCTGGCTTAGTACAGCCCATTATGCAGGGCGGTACGTTAACTGCGCAGCGCCGAGTTGTAGAGGCTCAGTATGAGCAAGCCGCACTGAATTATCAGGCGGTTGTGGTTGGTGCGTTTCAGGAAGTGTCAAACGCCTTGCACGCTCTAGATATAGCAGCTCAGACTTTAAAATCAGCTGCTACAGCAGAGAAAAATGCAGCCTTGGGTTTAGACTTAGTACGTCAGCAGTATCAATTAGGAACGGTAAATTATCTGGCATTATTAAATGCTCAGACGCAATATCAGCAGGCTAGAATCAATTTAATACAATCGCAGGCCGAGCGCTTCTCGAGCACAGCCGCGTTGTACGCAGCCCTTGGTGGTGGTTGGTGGAATCGAGATGGCCCGGCTTATCAATCAACGCTGATTAAATAGGATTGTTAAATACTCTCATTGAGATTTTTGAATTGAATAAAAAATGAATACTCCAACACAAGTAAAAGGTATGCGAAAAATATTGAGGGATATGCCACCGATTCGACGTCGAATGATCATCATGCTTTTATCAGTCTTGATTTTGATGGGACTGATTGTGGCATTTAATATTTTTAAGTCAGTCATGATCAAAAAATATATGAGTGGGGCTGGTGCTCCGCCTCAGACTGTCAGTACGATCAAGGTAGTTGAGGATGATTGGCAACCTCAGCTGAGCGCAGTTGGCAATGTGCGCGCATTTCGGGGAGTCGAGTTAAGTACGGAAGTGAGTGGAATTGTTCGAGCAGTTCCAGTCACTTCAGGGATGGATGTGCGAGCTGGGGATGTTCTCGTTGAACTAACCCAGGCCGCTGATATTGCTCTCTTGGATGCACTCAAAGCGCAGGCAGATTTAGCGAAGATTATTAATGATCGCGATCGTATGCAGTTAGAGATCCGGGCAATTAGCCAGAATGTCTTTGATGCCAGTTCAGCAGACTTGAAGGCTAAACAAGCGCAAGTTCGACAGCAAACTTCATTGGTTTCGAAAAAGAACTTAAAAGCACCTTTTAGCGGTAGGGTCGGGATTGTAACCATTAACCCTGGGCAATATGTTAACCCGGGCGATAAGTTATTTACTATACAAACAATTGATCCTATATTTATTGACTTTACCTTGCCACAAAACACGGTGGGAAAGATTGAAAAAGGGCAGGATGTTTTATTAAAGGCAGACGCTTTTGGGGAGCGAGTTTTTAAGGGCAAGGTTTCTGCCATTAGTCCGAAGGTTGAATTAAATACGCGTAATATTCAAGTTGAAGCGATTGTTGGCAATTCGGATAAGAAATTATTACCAGGCATGTTTGCAAATGTTGTCTTAGAGCTTGGATCTGCGGTGAAGTATATGACGATTCCACAAACAGCAGTAACCTACAACCCCTATGGCTCAATTGTGTTTGTAGTGAATCAGACTGATCGCTTAGACAAGGATGGTAAGCCCATCATAGAAGCAGAACAGACCTTTGTCACGACGGGTGCTACGCGTGGAGATCAGGTTGCTATCTTGCAAGGCTTAAAGCCTGGCAGTGAGATAGTGACTAGTGGGCAGTTAAAGTTAAAAAATGGCACGCCATTAATCATTAACAATACTGTTTTGCCTGCTAACAATGCCAATCCTAAACCATTGGAAAAATAATGTTTTTTCTCTATTTTTTACGCGTTTTCTTTGATGGGGCTTTGGTATGAAATGGTCTGATATTTTTATACAAAAGCCAGTACTTTCGATTGTGGTGAGTTTATTAATTCTATTACTAGGATTTAAGGCAGTTAAATCATTACCAGTTAACCAATACCCAAAGACGGAGAATGCCTTAGTAACGATTACAACAGCTTATTTTGGAGCTGATCCAGCCACAGTTGCTGGCTTTATTACACAGCCACTAGAGGGTGCTATTGCCCAGGCGCAGGGGATTGACTATTTATCCTCGACGAGTGTGAGTGGAATCTCAACCATCACAGCGACTTTAAGACTCAATTACAACGCTAACGCAGCCTTAACGCAAATTAGTACGCAAATTAGTTCAGTAAAAAATCAACTACCCCCCCAAGCCCAAGCTTCGGTATTAACAGTCCAAGTTGGTCAATCAACTGCCGCAATGTATATGGGATTTTCGAGTGATGTAATGCCGAACAATAGCATTACCGATTACTTGTTACGAGTAGTTAAGCCCAAATTAGACTCAGTCATTGGAGTTCAAAACGCTGAAATTTTAGGTGGACGAAAATTTGCGTTAAGGGCCTGGTTAGATCAATCGAAAATAGCTGGTTTAGGCGTTGGCGCTGCTGATGTCTATAAAGCCATATCGGCGAATAATTTTTTATCGACGGTTGGCTCTACTAAGGGAGATATGATCAGCGTGGATTTAGTGGCTGGCACTGATTTGCATACCCTAGATGAGTTTCGGCAATTAATTATTAAGAGTAATGGCAGTGATATTGTTCGGTTAGAGCAAGTTGCCACTGTGAGTTTGGGTTCGGAGGATTATTCGACGAATGTCGCATTTAGTGGCAAGCAATCCGTTTTTATCGGTATTAAGGTGGCTCCAGAGGCCAATTTGTTAGACGTTGCTAAACGTGTACGAGATACCATGCCAGAAATCCAAAGACAATTTCCCGTTGGCTTAAAAGGTGAAATCGTCTATGACTCAACTAAATTTATCACGACTTCAATTACGGAAGTCATCCATACATTAGTTGAAGCTTTACTCATTGTGACGGTAGTTATCTTTTTATTCTTAGGTAATTTTAGGGCTGTTTTAATTCCTATTATTGCCATGCCGCTATCGCTGATTGGAACTTTTTTTGTCATGCAGTTATTAGGCTATTCGATTAATTTATTAACTCTATTAGCTTTGGTTTTAGCAATTGGCTTAGTTGTTGACGATGCAATTATAGTTGTCGAGAACGTTGATCGGCATATGAAGGAGGGTAAATCTCCTTTTGAATCGTCGATTCTTGCTGCTAGAGAATTAGGGATGCCTATCTTGGCGATGACGGTGGTATTAATTGCTGCGTATATTCCGATTGGATTTCAAGGAGGCTTAACAGGCGCCCTATTTTCTGAGTTCGCATTTACTTTAGCTGGCGCTGTAGCTGTCTCCGGTATCGTTGCTTTGACTTTGTCACCGATGATGTGCGCGAGAATTTTAAAGCATGATGAGAGCCCTGGAAAATTTGCCCTAAAAATTGAATCTATTTTTAACCGTGTAGAGAGTCAATATCAAAAATCACTAACGAGTGTTTTAAGTACTTGGCAAGTCATGATTGTGATGGGCGCCTTGTTACTTGTTGCGGTAGTTTATTTATTTATGACCTCAAAGGCGGAATTAGCTCCAATTGAAGATCAGGGTATTGTTTTAATGCAGGCATCTGGGCCGCCGAATGCAACTGTTAATCAAATGCAAACCTATGCAGATCAGATTCATGAAATGTCTAGTAAAGAGCCGGAATATCAACAGATGTTTCAAATCACAAGTCCGACGAGTAGTTTTGGAGGAGTAATTCTGAAAGATTGGGACGAGCGAAAGAAGAACGCGACAAAATTTCAACAAGAAATGCAAGCCAAATGGAATACCATTGCTGGCGCGCGAGTTGCGGCATTTCAGTTCCCAGCATTGCCTGGTGCGCAAGGATTGCCTGTTCAGGTAGTGATTAAGACGACAGAGTCTTATGAAAATTTAAATGATGTATCACAATCCGTATTAGATCAATTACGACGTAGCGGTATGTTTTTCTTTATTGACACAGATTTGAAAATCAATAAGCCACAAGATGTATTAGAAATTAATCGTGAAAAATTAGCTGCTCTTGGTATGACTGCACAGGATTTGGGAGTGGAGTTATCGGCGGCTATGGGGGGCGGGTTTGTGAATTATTTCTCTGTGGCGGGCAGGTCATACCGAGTAATTCCACAAGTATTACAAACAGATCGCCTCAATTCTGATCAAATTTTGAATCAAACAATCCGAACGCCTAAGGGAGAATTAGTTCAGGTTCGTAATTTTGCGCAGATCGAGCGGCGCGTTGTACCGAGTGCCATTAATCATTTTCAGCAATTAAATTCTGCGACGATATCCGGAGTAAGTACCCCGTTTGTTTCAGAGGCAGAAGTATTAGGATTCATTGCGAAAACTTTGAAAGAAGTAGCTCCAAATGGATATTCGATTGACTATGCTGGACCATCGAGACAATTCGTGAGTGAGTCTGGCGGATTTGTACAAACGATGATTTTTGCAATTATTATCATTTTCTTAATTTTAGCGGCCCAGTTTGAGAGTTTTAGAGATCCCTTGGTTATTCTAGTTTCAGTACCCATGGCCATCTTTGGGGCTTTAATCTTTATTAATCTGGGTTTAACGTCTATTAACGTTTATACCCAGGTAGGTATTGTGACCTTAATGGGGCTGATTAGTAAACATGGTATTTTGATAGTCGAGTTTGCCAATCACTTACAGGCGCAGGGTCGGACTAAGTTAGAGGCTATTATTGAAGCAAGTAGTGTTCGCTTAAGGCCGATTTTAATGACGACTGCTGCGATGGTTTTTGGTGTTGTGCCTTTGGTGATTGCTACTGGCGCAGGGGCGGCGGGGAGAAGTTCAATGGGGATTGTAATTTTTACAGGTTTATCGATTGGTACTTTATTTACTTTATTTGTAGTACCTGCAATGTACTATTTCATCGGTGCTGATCATCAAGCTTCGAGTTACCATAAAAAAACTGAATCAAGGAACTGATCGCAATTGAATACAAGCTATCATTTATTTGTCGAGCCATATTGATTTTATGCAAAATCACTCTGAGGTAGGTAAGCGTTATTTAACCTTATTGATGTATCGTATTTGGTCAACTCTGAGTTACCAGATGATGATGGTAGCAATCGGGTGGCATTTATTTGATCTCACTGATAGTGTGATTTCTTTGGGCCTAATGGGCCTTGCCGAGCTCATTCCATTCTTCCTACTATCCTTATATGCAGGTCACGCAGTCGATCACTATTCGCGTCGAATGATTGCTATTCTTGCCTGTATTTTGCATGTATTTATTGGTCTTTTATTAATGGCGGTTGCATTTGGATATTTTGACTCCCCTGTCATATTAATTTATGTAGGAGTGGCATTACTTGGAGTGGGGAGGGCCCTGTTAAGGCCATCATTTCAATCCTTATTTGGGGATATTGTTCCTAGAGAACAAACACCAAAATACTCAGCCTATTCGTCTGCGGCTTTTCAAGGATGCATTATGACTGGACCTGCAATTGGTGGCTTGCTAATCGCTTATGTAGGTTTGCCATGGACTTATTTAGTTTCTGGTTTGGCAGCATTACTGGGTTGGTACTTTGTTGCTATTTTAAAAATTCAAATGCGTCAGGTGCAAGATCAAGGGCAAAGTTTTATTGGCAGTTTATTCGAGGGCTTGCATTATGTCCGTAATCACTCATTATTGATGCCAGCGATGATGATTGATATGCTGGCAGTACTTTTTGGAGGTGCCGTATCGATGTTGCCAGCATTCGTCAAAGACGTTTTAGGCGCTGGCCCAGAAACCTTGGGTATTTTACGTGCCGCGCCCGCAATAGGCGCTGTTTTAGTTGGTATATATTTGGCTCGTCGGCCAATATTGCAACATTCTGGGCGGTATATGTTTTTAGGGGTAACAGGATTTGGGTTGGCGATTATTGCTTTTAGTATGACAACGAATGTTTGGTTTAGCGCATTATTTTTATTTATTTCAGGTGCTTGTGATTCAGTTTCCGTAGTGATTCGAAACGCCGTATTACAGCTGAGCTCTCCTGATAATATGCGTGGACGAATTAGTTCTATTAATGGAATTTTTGTTGGATCATCTAATGAATTAGGTGCATTAGAATCAGGTTTGGCGGCAAGTGTAATGGGTCTTGTGCCCTCTATAGCATTTGGAGGTGCAGTCACGGTTCTAGTTGCGATCGGCTTTTATATCCAGTCGGCAAGCTTGCGTAACTTGAAATTACAAGAATTATTTAACAACTTAAAAAATGAAAAATAAAATATGTCAGAGCTGATACACACTTATTTAACGAATCCGAGTTCTCCGAGCTTCAACTTACCTAAAAACGCCTGTGATACCCATTGCCATTTGTTTGGGCCGGGCGATATTTTCCCTTACTCAGAGTCACGAAACTTTACTCCAGTTGATGCGCCTAAAGAAAAGTTATTTGCACTGCATCAGCAATTAGGAATAGAGCGCTGCGTTATTGTTCAGTCAGCATTACATGGGTTTGATAATGCAGTTGTGGTGGATGCTATGCAAGAAAAAAAAGGGACTTATCTGGGCGTTGCATTGAGTTCGGCAAAGACCGACGCAACAACGCTGGAGAAAATGTATCTCCAAGGTTTTCGTGGGATCCGATTTAATTTTATGTCGCATTTAAAAAATAGCGACACGATGGAGGATATATTAGCGTTGACGACTCGAATGGCTCCATTGGGAATGCATTTACAAGTCCATTTTGAAAGTAAGTTAATCTATGAACTGGGCCCGCAGTTCAAACGCTCTGCTGTACCAGTGATGATTGATCACATGGCTAGGGTCGATGCTTCTTTGGGCGAGAATCATGCCGATTTTCGGGCTCTGATGAAATTACTAGAGGATCCTCAATTTCATGTAAAGGTCAGTGGGGTAGATCGCATTGCTAAGCACTGGCCTTATACCGATGGGGTTCGGTTAGCAAAAATCTTAGTAGATACTTATCCTTCGCAATGTGTATGGGGAACGGATTGGCCACACCCCAATCATCATCACATTCCAGATGATGGTTTACTCGTTAACTGCATTGCTCAAATAGCAGATTCACCCGAAAAAATCAGGCATATAATGGTTCAAAATCCCGAACAGTTTTACGGGTTTATTACTAAGTAGAGTTTTTCACAAAGATTAATTATGAATACTGGTAGATTGGCTGGAAAAATAGCATTGATTACTGGTGCGGGTTCAGTTGGGCCTGGCTGGGGTAATGGTCGCGCTTCTGCGATTCGTTTTGCAGAAGAAGGTGCCCTTGTATATGTGGCCGATTTTGATGCGGATCGACTTGAGGAAACACTCAAGTTTGCGGGACCACTGCGCGAGCGCATGGAGCCTGGTTACGTTGATGTAACGAAGTCAGAGTCGATTGAAAAGATGGTACAAGCTTGTATAGCCAAATTTGGTCGTATCGATATTTTAATGAACAATGTGGGTGGTTCTGCTAAGGGTGGGCCTATTGAGATGTCCGAAGAGGTTTGGGATTCTCAGGTGGACTATAACTTAAAAAGTATTTTCTTAACCTGCAAATTTGTATTACCTAGCATGATCTCTCAGGGTTCTGGTTCGATTATTAATATGGCCTCCACTTCTGGCCAGCGATGGACCGGTTCAGCGCAGATTGGCTACGCATCGACGAAGGCTGGCGTGATTCAATTCTCTAAAGTATTAGCAGTGCAGTATGCCAAGCAAAGTATCCGAGTAAATACGATTGTGCCTGGGCAGTTACATACTCCCATGGTGGAAACTCGATTGGCTAAACAGCGCGCTGGAGGAGATGTTGCTTTAATTCTTGAGCAGCGTCAGTCACGGATTCCCCTGCCTTTTATGGGAGATGGTAGAGATACTGCCAATGCAGCACTGTTTTTAGCCTCTGATGAGGCTAGGTTTATTACTGGTACAGAAATAGTGGTGGATGGTGGTATGTCTGCACGCTGTGATTAATGTGAGATTTTTTGATGAATATAAGAAGAGGACAGCTATGCAGCCACTCATGAGGTTAATGATTTGTAGTTTAAGTCTTGCTCTATTGCTGGGACAAAGTGCGCAAGCGCAGAATCATGTAATTCGGATGTTGGTTGCATTTCCACCTGGCGGACCGGTAGATTTTGTTGCTAGAACTATTGCAGAGCCACTTGGCAAAGAGTTAAATGCACAAATTTTGGTTGAGAATAAGCCAGGTGGTAACGGTTCAATTGCTGCTGATTTGATTATTGGTAGTCCTGCCGATGGGAAGATTTTATGGTTTACGAGTGCTGGGGCTGTAGCCATTAATCCTGGCCTTTATGATAAGCTTTCTTATAATCCAATTAGGGATCTCGCACCGATTTCTTTAGTTGTGAATAACGTTGAAGCATTGGTTGTAAATCCTAGTAGTCCAGCAAATAATGCTGCAGAGTTTGTTGCTTTATCGAAGAAAAAAGAACTCAAAATGGCATCTTCTGGAATTGGCAGTGTGCCTCATTTAGCGATGGAGCAATTAGCTGATTCGACCAAAGGTAAGTTATTGCATGTTCCGTACAAGGGCGCAGCGCCCGCTATTACGGATGTGATGGGTGGTCATGTGGACGGGTTCTTTGGGGATATACCAGGCCTTATCTCAAATATTAAAGCTGGTAAATTAAAAGCTGTTGGTATAGCAGCTGCGAAGCGAAGCACTGTTTTGCCCGATGTCAAAACATTTGCAGAAATGGGTGTGCCAGGTGTTGATTCCAATAATTGGTATGCTTTATTTGCCAAAGCTGGAACACCAAAGGCTGAGATTGATCGCATCAATCAAGCCTTGAGGATTGCATTAAATCAGGAGTTTACTAAAACCAAGTTATTACAATCTGGCACTGAGCCAGTTGGATCATCTAGCGAAGAGTTAGGGTTGGTTTTGAAAAATGATTTGGCTAAATGGACCAAATTAATTAAAGAAAAAAATATTACTGCAGAATAATTCGTACAAAAAATATCATGGAGAATTAAATGGTCAGACGTATTGGATTGATTACACCAGGCACGCGCCCTGAACTTGCTCAAATCGAGGAAAAAATTACTGCTGAGCGAGGAAGGATCTCTGAGTTGTATCAAGTTTTATTAAATAGTCCAGCTATTGCCCATGGATGGGAAACCTTGCTTACAGCTATTCGTAATAAGAACTCATTACCGGCTAGTCTGCGTGAGATGATTATCTTACGCGTGGCAGTTCTGAACCGAGCTGACTATGAGTTTGCCGCCCATCATCCGCACGCCATCAAGGCTGGCTTAACAGAGCAACAAATTGCCTCTTTAAAAAACACGCCTATTGATCCGAGTTTTTCTGAGCTTGAGCACTTAGTCATGCAATTAACTGACGTGATGACAAGGGATATTCAAGTGCCAGATGCCTTGTATAGCCAAGTTAAAGCGCATTTTAATGATCAAGAAATATTAGAAGTTGTTACCACAGTCGCGGCTTACAATATGGTTTCTAGATTATTAAATGCCTTACATGTAGGACATTAAGTCTGATCGGAGATAGTGTTGTTTCCGTAATATTCCAAGACCCCTACTGACGATTGAGATAAATATGAAAGTAATGGCTTCAGTGGCCTTCAAGGCCCCTTATTTAGAGATGCTACCTGAATTTGAACGAGTTACTGGTTATCGTATTGAGACGCTTTGGTTACCAACAGTAGAGATCATGAGTCGTTTAAAAGGTGGTGAGATTGTTGACTTAGTGGCACTCTCAGCTTCTGGGATTGATGAATTAATTAATCTTGGAAAATTAAAAATGGCTAGTCGAACAGAGTACTTACGGTCTGGAATTGGAGTTGGGATACAAAAGGGTGCTATTAGGCCAGACTTGAGTAATGTAGATGCGTTTAAGCACACCTTACTATCAGCCAAATCAATTGCTTATTCGACTGGCCCAAGTGGAGTGTATTTGGCCTTGTTACTAGAAAAGTTGGGTATTGCTCAAACCCTGCAAGCCAAGATCAAGATTATTCAGGGAGAGCTAGTTGGTGCCGTCATTGAGCGAGGCGATGCTGAAATTGGATTTCAGCAGATTCCTGAGATCTTAAGCGTACCCGGAATTGACTATGTTGGACCGTTACCTGATGAAATCCAACAGATTACGACTTTTGTATTTGGCACGCACATGCAAGCCGGCAATATTTCAGCAATCAATGCTTGGGTTGCTGAATTAAGATCGGCTAGAGCGATCCCTTATCTTAAACAATATGGTTTGGATCCAATGTGGTAATTCATTGGCTTTGCCCAAGTCCTTTTTGATTCGATTTTTGGACAGTATTAATCTGACCAGTAGCTGAAGACTCATTCAAAGAACCTTAAAAAGGATAATCGTACTTTATCAAGTACGGGACGCTATATCCTGCTGCACAGAATAAGGTATGCGGCCCAAAATAATTACTCGACACAGCAGAGTTACAGTAAATTTGGTAGCTCTTTAGTTAGGGTAGATTTTTGAGTAGTAGCTGATCCCATTAGTACGAATCCAAGGAGATTCCCGGCAGTATCCTTAAAGCGGGCCTCTACGCCATCAGCACTCACATGTGTTTCCCAGTTCCCATTAGCCTTATGGGCTGGCGGGCTAACAATAGTGGGTAGGACGGGTGTTTTTATAGCAACTGGCATTGCTGGATAGTTTATATTAATACTACCCCCTAAGATATTCGGTGCGAGAGCTCTGGCCGCTTGCATAATTGGCATGACATATGGCAAAACTAGGCCACCCACTTCAGCACAATCACCAATGGCATAAATATCAGGATCGCTTGTTTGTAGTTTTAAATTAACAACAATCCCTATCTGCGTATCTAGCCCACAATCTTTTGCCAGTTGAATACGGGGTTTGAGTCCAATGGCAGACAGCACAGCGTCGCAGTTAATAGTGCCGCCATTAGCAAGTTCAATCTTGAACTGGTCTATTTGGTGATTCATCGAATGAACTGTTGTGCTCAAATGCCAAGTAACCCCGAGTGCTGACAATTTTTCTTGGAGAACTTGCGCAGCTGCAAGAGGCAGTAGTCTTCCCAGAACTTGTGGAGCAAGGTCGATTACATCTACATCAAACCCTCCAAGACTTAAGTCATTGGCAAATTCACAACCAATCAGACCTGCGCCAAGAATACCAATCTTGCGCTTACCCTCAATACGATCCCGAAACTTCTGATAATCTTCAAGATCGTTGATAAATAGTACTTGATCAGCTGCATTACCCTCTAAATCAAGCTTCATTTGATCTGCACCTAAAGCAAGTACTAACTTACTATAGTAAAAATCTCCGCTCGAGCTACTTATTTTCTTATCTAGGGGGTCAATGCGAGTGACTGTAGTATTGGGATAGATCGTAATTCCGAGTGAAGATGCCATCTTTTCTATGGGTGTCATGATGAGTTGAGACGCAGTTTTTTTACTTGCAAACGCTGTAGATAGCATCGGTTTGGAGTAAAAGTAACCAGGCTCACGAGTAATTAATACAATGCCGACTTCTGTATTGATCTTTCGAATTTCACGAATAACAGTGTAAGCAGCAAGTCCACTACCGATAATCGTAATGGGGTGAGTTACAGGTACTGGGCTAGGAATATTCAAAATAGGTTCTTTCTAAGAATCGAAGGTTTAAATAACAATCATTTCAAAATCTGCTTTGGAAACACCGCAGTCTGGGCATGACCAATTATCTGGGACATTTTCCCAAAGGGTACCAGCTGGTATTCCGTCTTCTTCAAGCCCAAGAGCTTCGTCATAAATAAAGCCACAAACGATACATTGCCAAGTTTTCATTCAGGTCCTAATAAAGTGATAAATTATTTTTTGAAATATTGATGATGAGGTCAGTAAAAGCATTCAGTTATTAAAGAGAGATTGAAGTTGTAAGCTTTTGATAAACTCTTGAGCACTTTTTTGATAACCGCTAATTGTCAAGTGCGTGAGATCTTTAGACATGAGTGGTGGACTAGTATAAAGCCACTGGTAGGCACCCCCCATACCCCCCATGGCATCTTGCCAGCTCCAAGAAAGGCACTGGTATTCTTGGCCAATAGTTTGTTGAATGTGTGTGATTTGATGGTGTATTTTTGAATATTTCAGCATATCGTATTTGGCAGGATTAACGACCTTTTTTTGTTTTCTAGCTTTTTGGTTATAAAGCCCTCGATCCGTTGGACCAATCAAAACACAGGCAGCTTCTGGATAAGCCTTTCTCATGCCGATAAGAGCAGCTCTTAAATCATAGCCATATTGAGTGGCATTCCAGTTAGGTTGTGCCCCCTCATTTGTACCATACGCGAAGATGACTAAGTCATATGGATCTTTCTGAATTGAAGAGAATATTAGAGGATCAATAAATGCCCAAGGTTTCATGGTGGCACTGGGAATTGCCATGGTATCTAAAATTAACTTAGCTGGCGAAGAATAGGAGGGAATAAAGCCATTGAGAACGATAGTGCCAGAAACTAAACGCAATTTAATAGTCGAAATAGGGTTTTGGGCGTTTATCTGAATTTGAGGATCTGAATTCGGTACAATTTCAATGATTTTTTCTGCCTGGTCATCGACACTCACTCCGAGAAGCGTTTTAACAGAAGTACTATGGCGATCAATGAGAACACGAAGTGATTGAAGACTTGTACTTTGTCCTTGGTTTCTAAAATCAAGCCATAGGTAGCTATTCACATTCTCAGCATGCAGGCGTATGAGCCCAGGGTAAAAAATAGTCGAGGGCTCAGAATTATAGGCATGTGTAAAACGCCAACCTCCTCCACTGCATGTTTTACGAAGCGGTAGTCGGACTCCGCCTCGCCCTATACTCGGCGGTATAAATGATGTTTGGACATCCTCTTTATTTAGTTGCAAGCTTTGGATCATTTCTTCAGAAAAAAAACCGGCGGCAGTGTGACTATCACCCCAAAGCCCAATTCGGTAGGGCCGATCTAAAGGTTTTTTAAGGGGAGTGAGCTCAAGTAATTTCGTGTTAATACTAGGATCAATTGGTTGTGATCTGAGGAGTTGCAATAACTCATCTTGACTTGGGAGTTCATTGACTGTATCCGTTACAGTCGGTTGTGTTTTTTTAGACGCAGTTGGTTTTTTAGTGGGACAAATTAAATAAGGAGCAGGGGAGGTGGTATTTTGAAATGTAATTAACTGTTCTGCGAGAGATTGCTGAGTAGCCCCGGTTAAGATTAATAAGGCTAAAAAGAAAAAATATAAAAGTTTCAATGGACGACCACACGTTGAATTATTTTGACTAATTTTTTATTAATTAACCTTAAGCCAGTGACGGTAAAGTGAACACCATCTTCCCCGCGCACTAAGGTTTGGCCTTTAATGGGGTCAGGAATATATCGATTAAAAGGTTCGTCTAGGGGACCAAATATATCCTCGGTAGATAAATAGTCAAAATCATAACGGCTTATTTCTTCTTTAAATAAAGTGTTTTGAATTAAAGCACCTTGTTTAATGCGTTCTTGCCCCATATTTGGCAGACCAATCCAAATGATATGAATTTTATGCAAAAGCGAAAATTCCATAATTTCTCGGATTCGAGACCGATATTTTTCCCGCCAAGCCTCAGATGGAAAAACATACTTGACCCGACCCTCGTAGATATCCCATGGATCATTTGGGCCCAAGAAAATTACGACGATATTAAATCCATGTTTCAGCGATTCTTCTTGGATTTTTGCTGGCCAATCAAAGTAACGATTCACACTAAGGCCCGTACTTTGTTGGCTAAGGTCAACAAAAAGTCCAGATGGGTATTTTTTTCGTAACTCGGCGATCGCTAGTGGGGCTATGCCTTGCATCATTGAATCGCCGGCAAAAAGAATTTTAGGAGTGAGTACGGTTGACACATCAGTTGCAGACTCTGAACCTGGTTGAAACGATGGAGAATTAGAAGAATACTTTTGAAAAAGTTCTGGTTGAGGCATATTTTTTGTATTTAAAGCAAGGTCTAATTTCTGCGGGATCTTTTGCGCAGAAATACCTAAAAGCCTAGTATGAATAGACTCATGACCGATAGCCATCAATTCTGATAGATCCTTCATTAGTAAATTAGTTTTTATTTTTATCCATTTTGATACAACATAATTAGAATCTGGTAGGACTGAACTGATCTGGAGATGGTAACGCGAACTCAGGTATTGGTCGAGTGAATCAAGCCAGAGGAAGGCGTTTGCAAGAACTACTATTGAGCTAATGATGAAAAGGTGAAGGGCGCGCTTCATTTAAAACTGGTAATAGATAAAGCCAGGAACGCCAGTTGGCCCCAGCAAAATAATAACAAACAAGATAAATGTCAAAATGGGAATAATCAACAATATGTTTCGTTGGCCAATAAAATTTAGGCATTTCTGCTCTGTAGAATACGAATACATACTGATCCACAGAAAAAAGCCAGTGAATAATAATAAGATTAGATCATTAATCTGTAGCGCTCCTGTGCCCAAAACCAAGTTTTTACAAATAATGAGAGCTGTATCTAGGTGGTTTGAACGAAAAAAAATCCAAGAAATTCCAACATAACACATGGTTAATAGCACTCCCAACCAGCTTGGAAGTGGTTTTTGATAAATAGATGTAAATATGTTGTAGCCAACGAGTCCGATACCGTGTAACAACCCCCAAATTGCAAAACCAGCTCCAGCGCCGTGCCAGATTCCACTCATGAACATAGCGATCAAGATATTCATTTGAGATCTTGTAAATCCATGTTGGTTACCACCTAATGGGATATATATAAAATCGCGAATAAACGTGGACAGGGATATATGCCAGCGACGCCAAAAATCTTTGATATTTCTAGCAAGAAAGGGTTGATGGAAGTTGATTGGAAGAACAAGTCCAAGACAAAGAGCAAGGCCGGTAACAATTAAGCTATAGCCTGAAAAGTCAAAGAATATCTGTAAAGAGTAGCCAAGAATTCCACTCATCGTCGTCACCGTAGTTTGTTGGTCGGGATATTTAAATACTTGGTCGACATACGTACTAGATAACCAGCTAGCTAGAACAATCTTTTGAAAAAGGCCAAGGACGATAAAATAGATTGCCTTTGGACTTTCTTTAGGCTTACCAAAATCTAGATGCTGCAACTGTTCATGAAAATCTTTTGCACGCATGATTGGCCCAGCAAACAGGGTAGGCCAAAAAGAGAGGTACAGCAATAAGTCAAGAAAGCTAGCGTGGGAGGGCTTTTCTTGGGCCTGCCAAACGAGATAGGTAATGGCTTGGAAGGTAAAAAAAGAGATTCCTGCTGGGGCAATAAAATCGATGACAGGCAAGAAACTATGTAATCCTAGTTGTGGCAGGAGGTCAATGAGCAGAGTTCTAATTAATTCGTAATATTTGCTAATAAACAGAGCGGCCAGTGCTAAACATAAGGTAATAGCTAGTTTTAGACGAATTTTTTTAGCTGGATTACTTTGATTCAGCCATTTACCTGCCATCCAAATATAACTACTATAAATTAGAAGAAAAATGGCAAACTCCACAGACCAAGTGGAATATAAAACATAACTAGAGATTAATAAAAATAATTTTTGAAAATATTTTTGTGAAGATAAAGCCCAAAATATAGAAAAAAACAGCAGCGCAATAATGGCGAATTCGGGAGAAATAAAACTCAAGGGTTCATTACCCGATTTAAAAAAAGCATGTTTATAAAATATTGATAGAGATTAAAT
>Ga0114962_10001311_pt1 | contig 21583 bp, 16 predicted proteins | sample C_130820_MF_Meta_FD_87017 | JGI IMG/M metagenome (GOLD analysis project Ga0114962, IMG submission 87017) | Freshwater microbial communities from Lake Croche, Canada to study carbon cycling - C_130820_MF_MetaG | ecosystem: Environmental > Aquatic > Freshwater > Lake | place: Lake Croche, Canada... | reverse complement strand
CTTGCTGGCCTTGGTGAAACCTTCTGTATGAGTGCGCTCATCGGTATTGATGTGGGTGGTACCAAAACCGAGGTGGCGGTGCTGGGCCATCAGGGAGAGTTTCTTTACAGGCAACGCCTGCCCACACCCCAAGACGATTACGCAGCCATCCTAGACACCATCCACTCGTTGGTGACGCAGGCCGTGGCGCATACCGGCATGGCCCACCCGCCCTCCATTGGCTGCGGCATACCTGGGTGCTTAGACCCCGATACCCACAAGGTACGCGGTGCTAACACCCTGGTGCTCAATGGCCGGTCTTTACAAGCTGATTTAGAACACCGCTTGCAATGCCGTGTACCCGTACAAAACGACGCCAACTGTTTGGCGGTCAGCGAAGCGGTGGATGGCGCAGGGCAGGGCAGTCAAGTGGTGTTTGCGGCTATTTTGGGAACCGGTTGTGGCGGGGGCATCGCTGTGCAAGGCCATGCTTGGCAAGGTCGACATGCCATTGCCGGTGAATGGGGGCACAACCCCTTGCCGTGGCCAACACCCGAGGAATTGCAGGTGCCCGCTTGCTGGTGTGGCCAAGTGGGATGCTTGGAAACTTGGATCAGCGGAACAGGTTTTGCCCATGACCACGCCAGACAATTTGGCGCTTCGTTAACGGCTGTGCAACTGATACAGGCCATGCGCGAGGGTGACGCACAAGCCCGTCTCAGCTTTGAGCGCTATGTGACAAGGCTGGCACGCGGTTTGGCGCAAGTGGTGAATTTGCTTGACCCCGATTGCATTGTCTTGGGCGGCGGCATGAGCAATGTGGACGACATTTACCCCGATGTTCAAGGGCAAATGCAGCGTTACACCTTTAGCAAAACGGTGCAAACACCGGTGCGCAAAGCCTTGCACGGCGACTCCTCTGGTGTACGCGGTGCGGCTTGGCTGGCCCGCTAACGCCGTCAGCGAGGCTGCTTGCACGCCGCTTAGTTGGGCCCTATCACGCCCAGCAACTCGGTTTCCAAATCGAGCTGCTGGCGGTTGTGTTGTAACGCGGCGCCGTCGATCAAAAACGTGTCTTCTACACGCTCACCCAAGGTCGTGACCTTGGCTAACAAAACATTGATGTGGTGGTGTGCCAAGACTTGCGCCACGCCGTAGAGCAAACCGACACGGTCACTGGCCGAAATAGACAGTAGCCAGCGTTGGGCTTTTTCATCGGGTTGCAAGCTCACACGCGGCGCCACAGGAAAGCTTTTTACCCGTCTAGACACCCGTCCACGTGAAGCCTTGGGCAAAGGTGCTGCCGTATCAATGGCGTGCTTCAAATCGTTCTCGACCATCAGCGTCAATTCTCGGTAGTGGTTGTCCAGCATGTCGGAGATCACTTGGAAAGTGTCAAGCGCATAGCCGTTGCGAGCGGTATGTACTTTGGCGTCCAAGATACTGAAACCAGCTTGGTCGAAATAGCCGCAAATACGGGCGAACAAATCGGTTTGGTCTGGCGTGTAGACCATCACCTGCAAGCCTTCGCCCAAGGGAGACAAACGGGCTTTCACTGTCACGCCTGGCGGGGTACCCGCTGCCTTGGCCAGCGCCAAGGGGCGTGAGAGTTGTCGGGTGTGCCATGCAATATCGGCTGCATCGTGGCGCATGAAATAACCCACATCCAAGGTTGCCCATAAATCTTTGTGCGATTCAAACGGCATGGCGTAGAGGTTAAGCGTCTCCAAGGCTTGTCGCTTGCGTGTTTCAACCACCGCATCGGGGTCATGGGTTTGCCCCCCCAGCACCGCTGCGCTGGCGCGGTACAGGTCTTCCAGCAATTTGCCCTTCCATGCGTTCCACACTTTGGGGCTGGTGCCACGGATATCGGCCACGGTGAGCAGATACAGCGCGCGCAAATAACGCTCATTGCCCACGCGTTGGGTAAACGCATGGATGACCTCGGGGTCGCTTAAATCTTCTTTTTGCGCTACGCGGCTCATGGTCAGGTGTTCGCGAACCAAAAACGCAATCAACTGTGTGTCTTCTTTGGACACCCCGTGTTGGCGGCAAAAGCGGCGCACCTCTTTTTCGCCCAAATCAGAGTGGTCACCGCCTCGGCCTTTGGCAATGTCGTGAAAAAGGGCGGCCACATACAACATCCAAGGCTGGTCCCATCCGGCGGCCAATTGAGAGCAAAACGGGTATTCATGGGCATGCTCAACGATGAAAAACCGCCGCACATTGCGCAACACCATCAAGATGTGCTGGTCCACGGTGTAGACGTGAAACAGGTCGTGCTGCATTTGACCGACGATGCGCCTGAACACCCATAAATAACGCCCCAGCACCGAGGTCTGGTTCATCAAACGAAGCGCGTGGGTGATGCCAAGCGGTGACTGGAGAATGCGCATGAACATCGCGCGGTTGGCCGGGTCGCGGCGAAACGCGGCATCCATCAAACCACGGGCGTTGTAGAGTGCTCTGAGCGTTCGCGCTGAAAAACCTTTGATGCCTACCGTTTCTTGGTAGAGCAAAAAAGTTTGCAAGATGGTCTCAGGGTGGCGTTGGTAAACGCCGTCATCGACCACGTCTAGCATGCCCGATTTATCGGCAAAAAAAGCGTTCAAAGGGCGTGGTGGATGCGCCGTGGCCTGCTCGAAAAGCCACTCTTGCATGTTCAAGTGAACGATTTGGTTGAGTTGCGTGACTGCCTTGGCTGCCCAGTAGTAATGCTTCATCAGCGCTTCGCTGGCGCGACGTGCGTGGCGCTGTTCGCCCGCAGGCGGCGCCAGTCCTAAGTCTTGCGATACCGAGGTTTGTAAATCAAACACCAAGCGGTCTTCTCGCCGCTGGGCGATATAGTGCAGCCGCCAACGCACCAAGGACAGCAGGTCTTCGTTGTGTTGTAACTGGCGCAGCTCCAAGGGCGTGACCATGTGGTGCGCTGCCAAATCCTTCCACGAACCGCCCAGGCCGCTGGCCTTGGACAACCACAACAGCATTTGCAGGTCGCGCAAACCGCCCGGTGACTCCTTGCAGTTGGGTTCCAGCGAATAAGGCGAATTGGCGAACTTGGTATGGCGTTGCTGCATTTCCAATGTTTTGCCAGTGAAAAAGGCGCGTGGGTCCAAATGCTTTTGAAAGCCTTGGCTGAAGGCGTTAAACAAGGAAATGTCGCCCATGATGCGTCTGGCTTCCAGCATGGAGGTCTGCACCGTGATGTCGCCGGCCGCCTCTTGGATGCACTCTTGCAAATTGCGCACGCTGGAGCCAATCTCTAGGCCTGCGTCCCAACAACTGCCGATGAAGCGTTCGATGGCGGCTTGAACAACAGGACTGTCTTGGGGCAGGAGGGTATCGGGCAAGAGCACCAACACATCCACATCCGAATAAGGAAACAGCGCTTGTCGGCCAAAACCACCGACTGCCACCAAACAGGCTTGGGTGGGCATATCGGCTGATTGCCACAGCACTTTCAGGGTGTCGTCACACAGGTCGCTGAGTTGATGCAGATGCGCTCGCACTTGCCGCACACGGCGCAGGCTTTGTTGCGCGGCGCATGCCAATAGCAGTGCTTGCTTGCGTTGCTTGAAATCGGCAGTGGGCTGGCTCACTGCGTGTCAGCAAGAAGTGGTGGTCACAAAGGATGGCAAGGGCGGACTGCCCTCGGACAAGGTCAACACTTCATAGCCGGTGGGCGTGACCAACACGGTGTGTTCCCACTGCGCCGACAGGGAATGGTCGCGGGTGACGATGGTCCAGCCGTCGCCGGTTTCGCGAATGTCTTTTTTGCCCGCATTGATCATGGGCTCGATGGTGAAAGTCATGCCTGCGTGCAGTTCTTCCAAGGTGCCTGGCTTGCCGTAATGCAATACCTGAGGTTCTTCATGGAAGACCTGACCAATGCCGTGGCCGCAAAACTCGCGAACGACGGAAAAACCAAGACCTTCTGCAAACAGTTGAATGGCGTGACCGATGTCGCCCAAGCGAGCGCCGGGTTTGACCTTCACGATGCCATGCCACATGGCCTCGTAGGTCATGGCGCACAAGCGTTTGGCCGCAATCGAGCCTTCGCCCACCACAAACATGCGACTGGTGTCGCCATGCCAACCGTTTTTGATAACGGTGATGTCGATGTTGACGATATCGCCTTTTTTCAAAGCCTTGTCATTGGGAATGCCGTGACAAACTTGGTGGTTGATGGAGGTGCAAATCGACTTGGGGTAGGGGTTGTAGCCGTTGGGCGCGTAGTTCAAAGGCGCAGGAATGGCAAGTTGAACTTGGGTGATGAAGTCGTGGGCCAATTTATCCAAGGCGTTGGTGGTGATGCCCGCTTGCACATGGGGCGTCAAAAAATCCAGCACTTGCGAGGCCAAACGCCCCGCCAAGCGCATACCGGCAATGCCTTGTTCGTCTTTGATGGAGATGCTCATGCTGCAAATTATCTCAGGCTCGGCCGTGCAAAGGGTTTGCCACCGGCCAAGCCAGTAAAATTCAATGGCTCCCCCTCCCAACCAGGCTCACCCGTGACCGTTCAGATCAGCACCTTCGAAGGCGGTGAAGCCTTCAGCCCCTTCAAAACCCAACGATTGCTGCAAATGTTGCAACTTGCCGTGCCAACGCTGAATGCTTTGGCGGCTCGGCAGTTGTTTTGGCTGGCCACCGCCAAGCCCTTGAGCGCCCCAGAAACGCTGCGCATGGCGCAGTTGCTCGATGCCCAAGCTGTTTCTCATCCGTCGGCCACCCCTGAAGCCTTGGTCTGTTGGGTGTCGCCGCGTTTGGGCACGGTCTCGCCATGGGCTTCCAAGGCCAGCGACATTGCCCGTAACTGCGGTTTGGCGGTGCAACGCATTGAACGTTTGATTGAATACCGCCTGCATGCCACTGAGCCTTTGACCGCAGCCCAAACCAGCGCTTTACAAGCCCAACTGCACGACCGCATGACCGAGTGCGTGTGGACCCAGCGCGAACAAGCCCGAGCGCTGTTTCAGCCTTTGCCTGCGCAAGCTTTGCGTTACGTGGACATCCAAGCGCTTGGGCGGCAAGCTTTGGTGCAAGCCAACGCCGACGATGGCTTGGCGCTGGCCGAGGATGAAATCGACTACCTGGTCGAGGCGTTTGGCAAGCTGGGGCGCAATCCCAGTGACGCCGAGTTGATGATGTTTGCCCAAGCCAACAGCGAACACTGTCGCCACAAGATTTTCAACGCCACTTTCAGCATCGATGGCCAGGCCCAAAGCCACAGCTTGTTTGACATGATTCGCCACACCCATGCCACCTCGCCGCAGCACACCGTGGTCGCCTATTCGGACAACGCTGCCATCATGAAGGGCCACACGGTAGAAAAGTTTGCTGCACCCTTGACGGGCTTCATGCCGCGCTATGACGCCTCCTCAGGCGTTCAGCATATTTTGATGAAGGTGGAGACGCACAACCATCCCACAGCGATTTCCCCTTTTCCAGGCGCTGCCACCGGCGCAGGCGGTGAAATTCGCGACGAGGGTGCCACTGGACGCGGTGCCAAGCCCAAGGCGGGATTGACCGGCTTTAGCGTCTCCAAGTTGTGGGGCAGTCGCTTGGGCCAACCTGCCCACATGGCCAGCGCTTTGGCCATCATGACCGAGGGTCCTTTGGGTAGCGCCGCCTTCAACAACGAATTTGGCCGCCCCAATTTACTCGGTTATTTCCGCGAGTATGAGCAGGTGGTGGATGGCGTACAACGCGGTTACCACAAGCCCATCATGATCGCGGGTGGCCTGGGCGTGGTGCAACGCGAACTCACCCGAAAAATTGAGTTTCCCCCTGGTACCTTGCTGATTCAATTGGGCGGCCCAGGCATGCGCATTGGCATGGGCGGCGGCGCTGCCAGCTCCTTGGCCAGCGGCAGCAACAGCGTGGCTCTCGATTTCGATTCGGTGCAACGCGGCAACCCCGAGATTCAACGCCGCGCCCAAGAGGTGATCAACCATTGCAACGCCTTGGGTGCGATGACGCCTATTTTGGCTATCCACGATGTGGGTGCGGGTGGGCTCTCCAATGCTTTTCCCGAGTTGGTCAACGATGCAGGACGAGGGGCTCGCTTTGATTTGAGCCAAGTGCATTTGGAGGAGTCTGGCATGTCAGCGCGGGAAATTTGGAGCAATGAAAGCCAAGAACGCTATGTGTTGGCCATAGACCCCGTCTCGTTGCCACAGTTTGAATTCATTTGCCAACGTGAGCGCTGTCCCTTTGCGGTGGTGGGCAAGGCCACGGCCAAGCCGCAGTTGGTGGTCAAAGACGGTGCGTCCAGCACGCCGGTGGACATGGCCTTGGAGGTCTTGCTGGGCAAGCCGCCCAAAATGCACCGTGACGTGCAGCGTATTCACCGTGATTCCCCGCCTTTGGATTTGAGCGATGTGCGGCTGCAAGACGCGGTGATTCAGATCTTGTCCCACCCGACGGTGGCGAGCAAGCGGTTTTTGGTCACCATTGGTGACCGCACGGTAGGCGGCTTGAGCCATCGCGACCCGATGGTGGGTCCGTGGCAAGTGCCGGTGGCCGATTGCGCCATCACCTTGGCCGATTTCAAAGGCCATGCCGGTGAGGCCATGAGCATGGGCGAGCGCACCCCGATTGCCGCACTCAATCCCGCCGCCTCCGGACGCATGGCGGTGGCGGAGGCCATCACCAATTTACTGGCCGCACCTTTTCAAATGGACAAAGTGAAGTTGTCGGCCAACTGGATGGCCGCTTGCGGCGAAGTGGGCGAAGACGCTGCCCTTTACGACACGGTCAAGGCCGTGGGACTGGAGCTGTGTCCGGCCTTGGGCATTGCCATACCCGTGGGCAAAGACAGCTTGTCTATGCGCACCCGTTGGCGCGAGGAGGGCGAGCAGCGACAAGTCACTTCCCCCGTGAGCCTCATCGTTACCGCGTTTGTGGCCTTGGACGATGTGCGTGGCAACCTCACACCGCAGTTGCAAGACAGCTTGGATGCCAGCTTGGTGCTGATTGATTTGGGGCGCGGCCAAAAACGCATGGGCGCGAGCATGTTGGCGCAAATCTTGGACCAAGCCGGTGGCGTGACCCCTGATCTGGACGATCCCCAGGATCTTTTGCAACTGGTCCATGCCATCAACGATTTACGTCAACAAGGCTTGCTCTTGGCCTACCACGACAAAAGCGATGGCGGCCTGTGGGCCACGGTGTGCGAAATGGCGTTTGCGGGCCAAGTCGGGGTGGATTTGAACATCGACTTGCTGGTCACCGAGGGAGACGGCCTGAGCGACAGCCGAGCCGACCACGGTGACAGCAAAAACTGGGCACAGCAAGTCGGCGCCCGCCGTGAGGAACTCACTTTACAAGCCCTTTTCAATGAAGAACTGGGTGTGGTGATTCAAGTGGCCACTGCACAACGCGACAAGGTCATGCAAGTCTTGCGTCAACACGGCTTGTCAGCCCACAGCCATGTGATTGGCAAAACCCGCAAGCTGCCCCGCATGGCCCCCGTCATCAGCGTGTGGCGAGATGCCAAAGAAATTTTTTCGGCCACCTTGCAAGACTTGCAACAGGTGTGGGACAGCGTGAGTTGGAAAATTGCACGCGAGCGAGACAACCCCGCTTGTGCCGACACCGAACACGCCGCTGCTGGCGATCCACTGGACCCGGGTCTGCATCTGCACATCCCCCAAGATGCGGTTCACACCGTTGCCGCCCCCTTTGTGAATACCGCCAAGCCCCGTGTGGCGGTGTTGCGCGAGCAGGGGGTGAATTCGCATGTGGAGATGGCCTACGCGTTTACCGCGGCGGGCTTTGAGGCTTATGACGTTCACATGACCGATTTGCAACAGGGCAGGGCCCACCTGAAAGACTTTCAAGGCATGGTGGCCTGCGGCGGATTCAGCTATGGCGACACCTTGGGTGCCGGCGTGGGTTGGGCACGCAGCATCACTTTTCACGCTGGCTTGAATGCGCAGTTTCAAGCTTTTTTCCAACGCAGCGATACCTTTGGCTTGGGTGTGTGCAATGGTTGTCAAATGTTTGCCGAGTTGGCCGACATCATCCCTGGCACCCAACATTGGCCGCGCTTCACCCACAACCAAAGCGAACGTTTTGAAGCCCGCTTGTCCATGGTCGAGGTGTTGGATTCGCCCAGCTTGTTTTTCAAAGGCATGGCGGGTTGGCGTTTGCCCATTGCTGTGGCGCACGGTGAAGGGTTTGCCAATTTTTCCCAACGAGGTGACGCTTCAAGGGTTCACGCCGCCATGCGTTTTGTCGACAACCACGGACATGCCACCGAGGTCTACCCCTTGAACCCCAACGGCAGCCCCGGCGGATTAACCGCAGTCACCACAGCCGATGGTCGCTTCACCGCCATGATGCCTCACCCTGAGCGGGTGTTCAGACGCTTGCAATGGAGTCACGACCCCAAAGGAAGTGCTGAAAGATTCTCAGATTTCAGCCCGTGGATGCAACTTTGGCGCAATGCCCGTGTTCACCTTAATTGATATTTAAAAAAATTAATGTACTATTGTCAAAATTAATGTTTTTCTGGATTTTCCATGTCTACATCATCAGATATCGATTCTCAACCCTCAGGCGGTTTGCTGCGTGACTTGTTCACCAACCCTTTGTCGAGGGGCTTTCAGGCATGGGTTTCCATTATTAATTTTTGGATTTTCGTCTCCTGTTTGACCTTGGCTGGTGAAACCGTTGAGCCTTACGCCACTGAGCATGGTGCTTTGTTCAAACTGGTGGAATACACAGCCGTGCTGTTTTTTACCTTCGATTACTTGGGCAATTTGTATTTCGCCAAAGACCGCGTCAAGTACTTCTTCAGTTTTTGGGGCTTGGTGGATTTGGTTTCCATTGTCCCGACCTATTTGATGATCATGAACTTGACCGCTTTGCAAGGCAGCAAGGTCTTGCGTGTTCTGCGCGTGGTGCGTGTCTTGCGTGTGCTGAAAATGGCACGTATCGCTTTGAACCAAATTCAACATTCGTTGGAGAGCAGTAACCCCATCATCACGAACCTGAAAATCTATTTCATCGCTTTGTTTTCGGTGGTCATGATCTCCAGCACCTTGATGTACTACGCTGAAGGTAATTTGTATTCGGCTGAAAACATGGCCATTGGCCAGGCCGCTTTAGACGCCCAGCTCAAGATCACACCGCTGCCTGAAGGCTCTGCGCCGGAGGCTGCTTTGTTCAGCCCGGTCGACCCTGTGGGTGGCAACACGATCACCCCTGACAAGCGCTTCTTTACCTCTATTCCATCAGCCATGTGGTGGTGTATCGTGACCCTCACCACCACCGGCTATGGCGATATGTACCCCGTTACCTTCTGGGGCAGGGTGATTGCCGGCGCCACCATGTTGATGGGCTTGGTTCTGTTTGGTATTTTGTTGAACATCGTAGGTAAAACCATCATGGTGATGCTGTTTGGTGAGCAAATCACTGAAGACGATAACGTCAAAGCCACCCGAGAAAATATTCTTGTGATGATGGTCAAGCGCGGTTGGATTACCCAGCAACGCGCCGAAGAAATTGAATTGCTGTCCGAAGACGACATCAAGTCGCGCACCCGCAGCCTGTAACCATGAGCTTGACCCGCGACAGAGAACTCGCTGACACCTTGTATGCGCTGGTCGATCTGGCCGAACACCTCAAGCTCGACCTGAATTTACTGGTTCACGGCTTGCAAGACGCACATCACGTGGAAACGGGCCTGGCGGTGGTGGGTGGCAAGTCCAGCACCGATGTCGCGCTTGACTTGCATGACCCCGCCCATGCCAAGCGCATGGACAACCATGGGGCCAACACCGATCATGCCAACAAGGCCTTGGCCAAAACCGCATTGATGCAACAAAAAATTGAATCGGTCATCAAGTTGCTGCTACTCAACCACACGGATGCGAGCAGCATCTTGAACGAGTTCGAAAAGATACGCACCACCATGTTGCTGACCAGCGAACCTTTCAGCTTGGCGCATATTCTGAAAGCCAAAGTGAAATAAAAAAAGCCCTCGGTCAGAGGGCTTTTCCATGCAGACCGAGCGCTGTTATTCGATCTTGGCTTTGTCGCGCAAACTTTGTTGGAACTCAGTTAATTTACCTTGCTGCATTTGTTGCAGGATTTGCGGTTTGACTTCTTCGAACTTAGGCACAGGCATGTCGCGCACATCGTCTAAACGGATGATGTGAAAACCAAACTGGCTTTTGACTGGGGTATCTGTGAATTGGCCTTTTTTCAGGGCTACCATGGCTTGGGAAAACTCTTTCACAAAGCTGTTGGGGTTGGCCCAATCGAGGTCGCCACCGTTGGCACCTGAGCCGGGGTCTTTGGATTGCTTTTTGGCAATGTCTTCAAACTTGCCGCCTTTTTTCAAGCTGGCAATGATGGCCTTGGCTTGTTCTTCTTTTTCCACCAAGATATGGCGTGAACGGTATTCTTTGCCACCATTGCCAGCGACAAATTTGTCGTACTCGGCTTTGACATCGGCATCGCTCACGGGGTTGGCTTTTTGGTATTGGGCAAACAACTCACGGATCAAAATACTTTGCTTGGCGATTTCGACTTGGATTTTGTAATCGTCCGAGGCATCTAGGCCCAGTTTTTCTGCTTCTTGCATGAAGATTTCACGCATGATGACTTCTTCGCGAAGTTGCTGCTCCATGTCGGGGGTGACTGCACGTCCCGAACGCTCTAGCTGAGCAGCCAACATGTTCAAACGGGTTTTGGGCACGGCTTTGCCATTGACGATGGCAACGTTTTGGGCCAACAAAGTTGCACTGGACAGGCTTAAAACAGCCGCGGCCACCACAGTGGGGAGAAATGAAAATCGCATGGAGGGGTCTTTCGAAGAATTAATGAGCGGCATCGACAATTTCTATGGCCAGAGCATGAAGACCCTGAGCGATAAATGCTTGCAGCGCATCATACACAAGCCTGTGTTTGGCGACCCTGCTGAGGTCATCAAAGGCTGCACAGCCTATGCGCACGCGAAAGTGTGTGCCTTGGCCCGTGCCGTCCGAACCCGCGTGACCGGCGTGGGCAGCGCTTTCGTCAACAATCTGTAACACAAACGGTTGGAGCTTGTCACGCAAAGCCTGTTCAAGATGCGGTGCGGTGATGTTCATGGCGTTTCTTCAGTCTTGGCGTCGTCAATTTTGATGTAGCGACTCAGGTACAAGGCTTGCGCCAGCGCAAACACCAGCATCAACCCCATGCCGCCAAAAAGTTTGTAGTTCACCCAAGTCTCCAAATCGAAATTGAAAGCCACCCACAAATTAACCACGCCCATCAGCACAAAAAAGATGCTCCACGCCCACAACAAACGCAACCAAATGGCCTCGGGTAATTCAATTTGGCCCCCCATGAGCGTTTGCAAAAAATTGCGTTTCATCACCACATGACCTGAAACCAAGGCAGCGCCCATCAGCCAATAAAGCACGGTGGGTTTCCATTTGATGAAGATGTCATCGTGAAACACCAAGGTGGCGCCACCAAACAAAACAATGATGACCAAGCTGATCCACTGCATGGGCTCGACCTTACCGTTGCGAAAATAAAGCCAGCCAATTTGCAACAAAGTTGCCGCAATGGCCACGCCCGTGGCGGCGTAAATGCCTGCCAATTTGAAGGTGACAAAAAACAAGGCGATCGGGAAAAAATCGGTCAGTAACTTCATGTCAACCCTTGTCATGGGGTTCAAACTGCAGCGAAGCCGAGTTCATGCAATAGCGCAATCCTGTGGGCGCAGGGCCATCGGGAAACACATGGCCTAAGTGGGCCCCACACTGGGCGCAGACGGTTTCGGTACGCACCATGCCATGGGCGCGGTCAACCCGTTCTTCGATGGCACCGGCCAGCGCGCTTTGGTAGAAACTTGGCCAACCGCAACCCGCGTCAAATTTGGTGCTGGCGTCAAACAACAGCGCATCACAACAGACGCAGTTGTATTTTCCCTGGGCCCAGTGGTCTTCGTAGCGGCCCGTGAAGGCCCGTTCGGTAGCGGCTTGGCGGGTGACTTCATAGGCCAATGGCTCAGCACCTTTGCTGGCCAGCAAGGTGCGCCATTGTTCGGGGGTTTTGTCGGTTGTTTTCATGAGGAGCAACTGATGGCAATGGAGGACGCCCAATCGGGCGGGAAAGCGGCATAGGTTTCAAACTCAGGGTGTTCGTCAAACGGCGTACTCAGCAACGTCAGCAAGGTGGACACACCAGAGAAGTCACCCATTTTCGCTTGCTGTATGGCCTGCTCGCCCAAATGGTTGCGCAAGACAAATTTGGGGTTGCTGCGCAGCATGCGCTGCGCTGCCTGAGCGAGGTCTTGGTCGGCGAGTCGTGCCAGGTAAAGTGCAAGCCATGCTTGCCAAGCATCGCCTTGCATGAACAAATCGGTCACCGGTTGAAACGCCTGAATATCTCGTGCCGTTGCGTAGGCGGCCAGGGCGTGGCTCAGGCGCCGCCAAAAAATCGTGTAATCCGTGCGCTCAGTGGCCAGCAGTTTAAACACCGCATCGATCAACGCATGGTCACCCGCTTTGACCTGTGCCAAACCCATTTTGTCTGCCATGCGCAGGTCCAGTTGCAGGGGGTAGGCGGTTTTGAATTGCTCGAGCACCTTCACGGTGGCGTCTTGATCGAGCGTCAGCGGTAACAAGGCTTGACCCAAGCAATACAAGTTCCAAAAAGCCACCTGTGGTTGCCGCGCAAAGGCATAGCGCCCTTGGTGGTCTGAGTGGTTACAAATATGAGCGGGGTCAAAGCCATCTAAAAACTGGAATGGACCGTAGTCGATGGTCAAACCCAGCAAGCTCATGTTGTCGGTGTTCATGACGCCATGGCAAAAGCCCACCGATTGCCAATGCGCTAACAAGGCGGCGGTACGCAGCACCACGGTGTTGAGCATCCCCAAATAGCGCTCAGGACCGTGAGGCAACTTCAGCAGTTCGGCAAACGAGTGGCCGATGGCGAAATCGGTTAATTGTTGGAGCTCAGCTTCACGCCCCAAAGCAGCGAAATGCTCGAAATGCCCAAAGCGCAAAAAGCTCGGCGCTACCCGTGTCACCACCGCAGCCGTTTCCAGTTCTTCGCGCAACACCTTGTCGGGCGAACCCACGATAGCCAAAGCGCGGGTGGTGGGTATGCCCAAGCCATGCATGGCTTCACTGCACAAAAATTCGCGAATGCTCGACCGCAGCACCGCCCTTCCGTCGCCCATGCGGGAATAAGGCGTCAACCCCGCGCCTTTGAGTTGCCATTCTTGAGGTCCCAGGGGTGTATCAGTCTCGCCTAGCCACAAGGCGCGGCCGTCACCCAACTGACCCGCCCACACACCAAACTGATGGCCACTGTAAACGCTGGCTAAAGGCTGGCTGCCTGGCAACACTTGGTTGCCAGCCAAGGCTTGCAAGGCCAAGGGACTTTGCCACCAATTGTCAGGCAAGCCCAGGCTGAGGGCCAGGCTGTCGCTGCGGCAGACCCACTGCACATTGCGCAACGGCGTGGCTTGAACAGGCGTGTAAAAAGCCTCTCCCAAAGCGGCAAAGCGGTTGTGCCAAGACAGGGTGGACAAAGGATCAACAACAGTATGCATGGTCGGATTGTGCACAATACGCCCCAACCTTAACCGCACCAGGGCGATGCCCTTAGGAGACTGTCCATGCTCGGACTGATGCAACAACAAGCTTTGTCTGTCGGCTCTTTGATCGACTTTGCAGAAAAACACCACGGCGACGTGGAAATCGTTTCACGCCGCATTGAAGGTGATATTCACCGCAGCACCTGGGCCACCATCGCCAGCCGATCACGCCAAGTCGCCAATGCCTTGGATCAATGCAAGATTGGCCAAGGCGCCCGAGTCGCCACCTTGGCTTGGAACGGTTACCGCCATTTGGAGTTGTACTTTGGCGTGAGCAGCAGTGGGCGCGTCATCCATACCCTCAACCCACGTTTGCATCCTGACCAAATTGTGTGGATTGCTAACCATGCCGAAGACGAGGTCATGTGTTTTGACATGACATTTTTACCCATCGCCAAACAAATCCACGCCAGGTGCGCCACGGTCAAGCATTGGGTGGCGTTGTGTGATGCGGATCAATTGCCTGCTGACAGCGGTATTCCCAACTTGATCAGCTATGAAAGTTGGATGAGCCAACAGTCCAATGCTTATAAATGGCCCCTCTTGAACGAAAACTCGGCCTCTTGCATGTGCTACACCAGTGGCACCACCGGCAACCCCAAAGCGGCGCTGTACAGCCACCGTTCAACTGTGCTTCATGCCTATGCTTGTGCTTTGCCCGATGTGATGTGCTTGTCGGCCCGTGACTCGATACTGCCCGTGGTTCCCATGTTCCACGTCAGCGCTTGGGGCATCCCTTACAGCGCGGCCATGGTCGGCGCCAAATTGGTCTTCCCAGGCGCAGCGCTGGACGGGAAATCCATTTATGAGTTGCTGGAAACCGAGAAAGTCAGCTTGGCTGCAGGCGTGCCCACGGTGTGGCAAATGTTGCTTGGTCATTTGGGGGCCAACCACTTGCGCTTTACCCATTTGAAGCGCACTGTCATTGGCGGCTCGGCCTGTCCCCCCGCCATGATCCATGCTTTCAACGACCAATACGGTGTTGAAGTGCTGCACGCTTGGGGCATGACCGAACTCAGTCCACTTGGTACCTTGTGTACCTTGAAAAACAAACACCTCGATTTGCCTGAAGACGAGAAGATGAAAATTCGCCTCAAGCAAGGGCGAGCGATTTTTGGCATCGACTTCAAAATTGTCGACGATAACGGCAAAGAACAAGCCCATGACGGCAAAGCCTATGGCGATTTGTTGGTCAAAGGGCCATGGGTGATTCAAGAATATTTCAAGCAAGAGGGCGCAGCGCCTTTGGTGGATGGCTGGTTCCCCACGGGCGACGTGGCCACGGTCGACGCCGATGGCTATATGCAAATCACCGACCGCAGCAAAGACGTCATCAAGTCGGGCGGCGAATGGATCAGTTCCATCGACGTAGAAAACATCGCCATGGCGCACCCCGATGTGTTGATGGCCGCTTGCATAGGCATGGCCCACCCCAAATGGGATGAACGCCCCATCGTGGTGGTGGTGCTCAAACCGGGTAAAACCGTGGTGCGTGAGGAGTTGCTGAAGTTTTACGAAGGGAAAATTGCCAAATGGCAAATTCCAGATGATGTGGTTTTTGTCGAAGCGATACCCATAGGCGCCACAGGGAAAATGCTCAAGACCAAATTGCGTGAAATGCTTAGCAATTATCAACTCCCAGCCTAGGATATTCCCTAGCCGTGTAAACCCCTGTTTGCCCTTAGGCTAGGGGGATACCAAAATCGAGGAGATTGGAATGGCATTGCGTAACTCTTGGCTGGCTGTGGCACTGACCAGCGTCTTGACCTTTAACGCGTGGGCGCAAAAAGGTGAAACCGTCAAAATTGCTTGGATTGACCCTTTGTCTGGTTTGATGGCTCCTGTGGGCTCCAATCAGCTCAAAACACTTCAATTTTTGGCTGAAGAATTTAACAAGAGCAATGCCGCTGGCGTGAAGTTTGAAATCATTGGCTTGGACAACAAGCTCAGCCCCGCTGAAAGTTTGAACCAACTCAAGTCTGCGATTGACCAAGGTGCGCGTTACATCACCCAAGGCAATGGCTCATCGGTTGCAGGTGCCTTGCTTGATGCGGTGAACAAACACAACGAGCGCAACCCTGGTAAGGAAATCATTTTCCTCAACCACTCTGCGGTAGACCCCGACTTCACCAACAGCAAATGCAGTTACTGGCATTTCCGCTTTGATGCCGATACATCGATGAAGGTTGAAGCCATGACCACCTTCATCAAAGACATGCCGGAAGTTAAAAAAATCTATTTGCTTAACCAGAACTATTCACATGGTCAGCAAGTCGTTAAGTACGCCAAAGAAAACCTCGGCCGCAAACGCCCCGACATTGAAATCGTCGGCGAAGACCTGCACCCTTTGGCGCAAGTGCGTGACTTCGCTCCCTACATTGCCAAAATCAAAGCCTCAGGTGCAGACTCGGTCATCTCTGGCAACTGGGGTTCCGATTTGGCACTGTTGGTCAAAGCCGCTAACGAAGGCGGCTACAACGGTCGCTTCTTCACTTACTACACCGGCGTGACCGGTACACCCACGGCGCTGGGACAAGGTGGCGCTGGCCGCGTCTACCAAATTGGCTACGCCCACTACAACATGGGTGGGCGCATGAGCCAGTACATGGCTGGCTTCAAAGCCAAATACAACGACGATTTGTACACCGGCTCCATGATCGGTATTTTTGATTTGCTCACCCAAGCCATGGCCAAAGCGGGCTCCACCGACCCTGTGAAAGTTGCCGCAGCCATGCATGGTTATAAATTCAAGGGCTATAACGGCGAGATGGAAATGCGCAAGCTCGACCACCAAATGCAGCAAACCCTGTTTATGACCGTGTGGCAGAAAGTGGATAAAAAATACCCCTACAGCGCAGAAAACACCGGCATGACTTTGGCACCGGTGAAAACCTTCGAGCCCTATATTTCGAGCACGCCGACCAGCTGCCAAATGAAGTTGCCTTCCTAATTGCGCACCACGGCTTGAGCGCTGTTGCCAACTGTGCGCATCAGCCTGGGGCTGTGACCTGACATGGAATTTTTCCTGATCTCCTCGCTCAACGGTTTGAGCTATGGGCTGTTGCTCTTTATGCTCAGCTCTGGCTTGACCTTGATTTTCAGCATGATGGGTGTGCTCAATTTCGCCCATGCCAGTTTTTACATGCTGGGCGCCTATTTCGGCTACACCTTAGAGAGCCGCATCGGCTTTGGACCGGCATTGGTGTTGGCACCTGTTTTGACGGGGGCGGCTGGCGCTTTGTTCGAGAGCAAAGTTCTGCGCAAAGTCCACAAAATGGGCCATGTCTCCGAGTTGCTGGTGACTTTTGGTCTGTCCTACATCGTGCTGGAGTTGGTGCAACTGTTGTGGGGTCGGGTGGCCGTGGAGTTCACCCCGCCGGCGTTTTTGCAAGGACCGGTGTTCACCCTCATCAACCATGGGCAACTGGGCTTGTCGCTGGTTGCCGGTGTTGGCGGCGAGATCTGCCAAAGCGCAGACACTGCGGTGCGCATTGTTTGCACGCCTTTTCCGGCCACCCGCGCTTTCATCATGGTCACAGCCATTGCCATGGTCATCAGCCTGTGGTGGGTGCTGACACGCACCCGTGCGGGTCTGATCATCCAAGCCGCGCTGACACACCCCGAGACGGTGGAGACTTTGGGCCATAACGTGCCACGTGTCTTCATGCTGGTGTTTGCCATGGGCACGGGTTTGGCCGGTTTGGCCGGTGTCATTGGCGGCTTTACCTTCATTACCGAGCCAGCCATGGCCGCCACGGTGGGGTCGGTGATTTTTGTGGTGGTGGTGGTCGGGGGCATGGGCTCGCTCAGCGGTGCTTTTCTGGCTTCATTGGTGATTGGCATTGTGCAAACTTTTGCAGTGGCCATTGATTATTCGCTGCTGCAACTCCTCAAAGACATCGGTGTTAGCTTGTCGCCCTATTGGAAGAACAACAGCATCATCAAACTGACCGTCTCCCAAGTTGCGCCCATCTTGCCCTACCTGATGCTGGTGCTGATTTTGATTTTCCGCCCACGTGGTCTGCTGGGTAAACGGGACACATGAGCATGGCAAACCTGTTGTCCCGTTATGGTGTTTGGTTCGGCTTTGCGCTGGTGTTGCTGGTCGCCCCTTGGGTGTTCACCAGCAATTTGTCGCAAACCATGTTGTCGCAAATGGGCATTGCCATCATTGCTTGTTTGTCTTACAACCTGTTGCTGGGGCAGGGCGGCATGTTGAGTTTTGGCCATGCGGTGTACAGCGGCATGGGCAGTTACTTTGCCATCCATGCACTCAACGCCATCGGCCAAGGACACTTGGCCTTGCCAGTCTCGGTCTTGCCTTTGGTCGGCGGCTTGGCGGGTATGGGCTTTGCCATTTTGCTCGGCTATGTCACCACCAAAAAATCAGGCACCACTTTTTCCATGATCACCTTGGGCATGGCCGAGTTGGTGTTTGCCATGTCGCTGATGTTCTCCGAGTTTTTCGGCGGTGAGGCCGGTGTATCTGCCAACCGCGTGGTGGGCGAGGCTTTCATGGGCATCACTTTTGGCCCCCAGCGTCAGGTTTACTACCTGATTGCTTTTTACACCTTTGTGTCAGTCGCGCTGTTATACGCCTTGACGCAAACCCCTTTGGGACGGATGTTGAACGCGGTGCGTGACAACCCCGAACGCGTGGAGTTTGTGGGCTATAACACCCAACAGGTGCGCTACCGCGCTTTCATCATTGCTGGCTTTTTTGCGGGTATTGCCGGCGGCTTGGGTGCCATCAATTTCGAGATTGTCACTGCCGAGGTGGTGGGGCCCGCTCGCTCGGGCGCTTATTTGCTGTTCACGTTTTTGGGTGGAGCCACCTTTTTCTTTGGCCCCATCTTGGGTGGCATCTTGATGGTTTTGGCCTTTGTGCTGCTGTCTGAAATCACCAAAGCGTGGTTGCTCTATTTGGGCTTGGTGTTTTTGTTCATGGTGGTTTACGCGCCTGGGGGGTTGGCGGGTTTGATCATGATGAACCTCAGGATTGCAAAAACCGGTGCCTTGAAGCGTTTGCTTCCCTCTTATGCAGGCTTGGCTGTGGCGATGGGCTTGATGTTGGCTGGTGCAGGCGCTTTGGTTGAGATGATTTACCACCTGCAACTCAATGCCGCTAACGGTCCTGAATTGCCCTTTGCGGGTTGGGTACTCAATACCGACCGTGGCTCGACATGGGGCGTTTCGCTTGCCTTGCTCTCTGTGGGTTTGGCCGTGTTTGAAACCGTGCGTCGCCGCTTTGCCTTGGTTTGGGGAGATATACAAACCGAGATGGCCCAGGCACAGCCAGCCAAGGAGGCTGCATGAACGCCGCGTCTTATTCTCTGGATATCCAAGGTTTGACCAAACAGTTTGGCAAAACCGAGATCATCCGAGGCGTGAATTTGCAAGTCACCGCCGGTGAGCGGGTCGCCATCATAGGCCCCAACGGTGCAGGCAAGTCCACTTTGTTCAACCTCATCAGTGGACGCTTTGCGCCCAGTGGGGGCTCCATACACTTGAACGGACACCGCATCGATGGCTGCAAGCCCTTTGAGATCAACCGAATGGGTTTGTCACGCAGCTTTCAAATCACCAATATTTTTCCCAAGCTCAGTGTGTTTGAAAACCTGCGTTGCGCCGTGTTGTGGAGCTTGGGACACCGTTACAGCTGTTGGTCGTTCTTGGGCAATTTGAAAGACGCCAACGCGTTGGCCGAGAACTGGATGCAGCGCATACGCTTGACCAGCAAACGTGACACCTTGGCCATGAACCTCACTTACGCCGAACAACGCGCCTTGGAAATTGGCATCACCATGGCGGGAGGTGCTGAGGTGGTGTTGCTCGATGAGCCAACGGCCGGCATGAACAACAGCGAGACCGAGCGTTTTATTGGTCTGATTAAAGAGGTCACGCATGGCAAAACCTTGCTGGCGGTGGAACACGACATGGGCGTGGTGTTTGGCTTGGCCGACAAAATCGCGGTGTTGGTGTATGGCGAAATCATCGCGTTTGACACCCCCGACAAAGTCCGCGCCAACGCCCGTGTGCAAGAGGCCTATTTGGGCAGTTTGCCAGAGGACCACTGAATGCTACAAGTCGACAAACTCCACGCCTACTACGGCAAAAGCCATGTGTTGCATGGGGTGAGCTTTGGCGTAGGCAAGGGCGAAATTGTGGCGCTGTTGGGTCGCAACGGGTCGGGACGCTCCACCACCGCCAAGGCCATCATGGGTTTGGTGGATGCGCAAGGCAGCATTCACTGGCAAGGCCAAGAAATCGTTGGACGCAAACCCTTTGAAATTGCACACCTTGGTTTGGGCTATGTGCCTGAAAACCGCGACATCTTCCCCAAACTCACGGTGCATCAAAACCTGTTGCTGGGCTTAAAGGGTGACAAACCCCAAGGCCGTTGGGATTTCGATGACATGTACAACTTGTTTCCCCGCCTGCGCGAACGCCAACACACCGAAGCAGGTGTGCTCTCAGGCGGTGAGCAACAAATGCTGACCCTGTGCCGCAGCCTCATGGGCGACCCCGAACTCATCATCATCGATGAACCCACCGAGGGCTTGGCACCCAAAATTGTCGAACTGGTCGGGCAGTTTTTGCGCGAACTGCGCAACCGTGGCGTGTCGGTGCTGCTGATTGAGCAAAAACTCACCATCGCCATGCAAATATCTGACCGTGCCTTGGTCATGGGGCACGGCAGCATGGTCTTTGATGGCACCCCTGACGCCCTGAGGGCCGACGCTTCCGTGCGCAAAGAATGGTTAGAGGTATAAAATAGTACGATCGTTCTTTTTTACTTTCCCATCCGTTTCTGACAAGGAATTCCTATGAGTGCTGACTACGCAGTCCACGGCGACGTTGCTGTGATTACCTTAAACAACCCGCCGGTCAACGGCCTGGGTCTGGCCACCCGCCAAGCGTTCATGCACGGGCTCAACGCAGCCTTGGCAGAAGATGCTGTCAAAGCGATTGTCGTGACCGGGGCTGGCAAAGCATTTTCGGGCGGAGCCGATATCAAAGAATTCGGCTCACCCAAGGCCACCCAAGAACCCCATTTGCTCAACCTCATCGGTGCGCTTGAAAACGCCAGCAAACCGGTGGTGGCTGCGATTCACTCGGTGGTCATGGGCGGGGGCTTGGAGTTGGCACTGGGTTGCCATTACCGCATTGCAGCGCCCGGCACCGATGTGGCTTTACCTGAAGTCAAGCTCGGCCTCATCCCTGGCGCCGGCGGCACCCAGCGCTTGCCACGTGTCTTGGGCGTTGAGGCTGCGCTCAACATGATCGTCAGTGGCGAACCTGTCAAGAGCGAGATGCTGGCCATGTTGCCCGGTCAAAAACTCTTTGACCAAATGGCCACCAGCGCCGCGACCTTGATGGACGAAGCCATTGCCTTTGCCAAAAGCGTCGTCGGTACCTCGCCCTTGCCGCGTGTGCGTGACATGCCTTGCAAACACCCTAACGCAGACGCTTTCTTCAAATTCACCACCAACATGGTCAACGGCATGACCAAGGGCAAATACCCTGCGCCCTTGAAATGCATAGAAGCGGTACAAAACGCCACCAAGATGAAGTTCGACCAAGGCATGGAAGCCGAGCGCGAAATCTTCACCAACCTGATGTGGACCCCCGAATGCCGCGCTTTGCGCCATTTGTTTGTGGCACAACGTGCTACCACCAAAATTGCTGATGTGCCTGCCGACACACCCGTGCGCGAGATCAAGAGCGTGGCCGTCATTGGGGCGGGCACCATGGGTGGCGGCATCAGCATGAACTTCCTGAATGCCGGCATCCCGGTGAAAATTTTGGAGATGAAGCAAGAAGCCCTGGACAAAGGAATTGCCATCATCGAGAAAAACTACCAAGCCCAAGTGAAAAAAGGCAAGCTCAAGGAGGACAAACTCCAGCAGCGCATGGGCATGCTCAGCACCACCTTGAATTACGAGGATTTGAAAGACGCCGATTTGGTGATTGAAGCCGTGTTTGAGGAACTGG
>Ga0114962_10001309_pt1 | contig 21595 bp, 22 predicted proteins | sample C_130820_MF_Meta_FD_87017 | JGI IMG/M metagenome (GOLD analysis project Ga0114962, IMG submission 87017) | Freshwater microbial communities from Lake Croche, Canada to study carbon cycling - C_130820_MF_MetaG | ecosystem: Environmental > Aquatic > Freshwater > Lake | place: Lake Croche, Canada... | reverse complement strand
TTGAATATGATGGTTGTAGACACACCTGGTAGTATTGGAACTACATACTATTCATTGTGGGCTTGTGCAAATACCATAAATACAACGCCTTTAGAAAATACAATGATGACGATATTACAGATACAACCGTAAGAATTAGACCGTCGAACATAAAAAGGGCACCAGAGGTGCCCTTTTTTTAATCTTCTAGGCCTTAAATGTCCGTGGGAAGATTCAAAACGGGCATGCCCGTTTTGAATGTTCACGGGTCTAATTATTTAAACTCTTGGGACGATTCAACCTCGGCAATGAAGGGATATATATCTATACAACTTGAAACTGGAGTATTCAGTGCTGCACCACTGAGAACGTTTTCTATGACCGCGGCAACATATAGCAACAATTATTTTACGTTTGATGTATCATTATAGAGTTTCCAACGACCTCCCGTCGTGTATATTTACACCTTTCCGAAGAAGAGCGTAAATATACTACCAAATCACCGTTCCGAGCGAAAATCCAATGAGACCCGCAAGGCATTCCGAAATCGTTCACAATCCTCCCGTACGTCTGCCAACTCCTTGTCCAGGGCCACGATTCGTGCCTCGTACTCTGCCAATCGTTCCAACGCACGTCGCAAGTCAGCCTGCGTTTCCGCCAGTTTTTCCGTCAGAGCCCGTTCCTTTTCGCCTTCCGCCAGCGGCCCCAACAGATGCGCAAGAAATGACATAGGATGATGTAAGAGATTCAGCACGCCCATAGAACGAAAAAAGAGACAACATACCTCTTACACGACAACATGTTTCGCTTGGTTAACAGCGACCTCAAGCAAGCACGATTCTTCCGGAGAGATGGGAATCCATGTAGACATTCTCATGGGGGTTACGGGCGTGAGTTGTAAGTAGTGAGCGTATCCTTCCGAATCCAGAGATTCATAGGGAGGGTAGTCTTGAAGAATTGTCGCGTGCTTAGAGCGGAACACGTGAATCACGTGTGCCGGGTAGACAAAGTGCCGTTCTTTTCCATTCCGAAATAGAACGATTTCCACTGTATTCTTATCGATGGACACGGAAGGAAGAGACATTTGCTAGACCTTTTGCGGTCCCCCCTTGTCTTCAATTTTTGTCCGGTTCCCGGAGTTGCCGAAAATCGGCAAAAAATGATGGGCAAATTTTTTCCGGATCCCAGGTATCCAATGGTTCGTCGTGTTTGTAAAAAGTGTGGGCGAATCTTTGAGCGAAAGAGTGGATTCGACGCACACCTGTCAAAGAAGAAGGATTGCGGAGAGACGACCGCCCTTTCCAATTCAGTTCCTATAGTGGCCACGCCCGTGAAACCTGATTACACAAAACAAACGGTCGCAGAGTTGATTGTGTCATGTAAAACGGCCGGGGTCAAGGGCTACAGTGGAAAATCCAAGGCAGCGATGATCACGTTGTTGGAAGCATCGATTTCTCCACAGGTGAATGAACTGGTGACGTCCACACGAGTTGTGGAGCCGAGGCCAGAGGGACAAATCCGCTACATTGACTTGTTTAGTGGCCTTGGGGCGTTTCATACAGCATTCAATACGCGTCCTGATACCTTCAAGTGCGTTCTTGCCTGCGACATTGATGAGGGGGCACGTCGTATTTACAAGGCGAATTACGGCTTGGAACCTAAGAGCGACATTCGAGACTTGGACCTGGAGGCCATGCCGGACTTTGAGGTGCTGTGCGCCGGATTTCCTTGTCAGCCCTTCTCGATTGCGGGGAATGGCGAAGGATTCAAAGACACTGTCAAGGGCAACCTGTTTTACGACATTCTCAAGATCATCGACAAGAAGACGCCACCGATGTGTATCTTGGAGAACGTCAAGAATCTCAAGACGCACGACAAGGGGAATACTTATCGAACCATCGAGGCGGAACTCAAGGCACGCGGATACCTTGTGACGTCCAAGGTCATCAACGCCTCGGAGTACGGCTCCCCCCAGGCACGTCACCGTATCTTTATCGTTGCGACAAAGGAAAAGGCCTTTGTGATTCCCGAAGGAACGGGGGTCGTCACGCCGGTTCGTGCGATTCTTGACCCCGCCATCACGGCGGACGAACTTAACCGGGCCAAGTACACGCTTCAAGAAAAACCGGAAAAGGACGTCAAGCCGGGCCGACCACACATTCTCTACGATCTGTTTCCGATTCCGTCAGAGAAGAAACGGGCGGCGTTGGAGGCAGAAAAGGCAGAAAAGAAGGCCAAGAAAACGGACAAAAAAGAAGAAGAGGACAACGATGGACCAAAGGGCGGACGTCAAGGAGAACGCGTCTACAGTGTCGACGCGGTGGGCATCACAGTGTGCGCGAGTTCAGGGGGACCAGGTGCCAAAACAGGATTGTACAAGGTGGGCAAGGCGATCCGACGTCTGTCTGTTGGAGAAACGCTCAAGATGTTTGGGTTTCCAGAGACCTATACCTTTCCAGATACCAGCGACGAGGACAGCCTCTTCTACCTTGGCAACAGTATCGTGGTGGACGTGCCCAAGGCCCTGGTGCCGGTGGTGACGGCGTGGTTCTCTTAACTCAAAAATGCGTTTATTAGAGAGGCAGAGCAACAAAGAGGGTAGTCAGGTCCATCGGATGAGGGATGGCCTTGGTTGCCCCAGGGCGAAACCGCATCTTGAGTTGGATATCATCGGGTGCGTGGTCCGACTGACCACCGCCCTTGCGTTGAAAGTACAAATGAGGGCTCATGTGGACGCATGTCCGCTTGGCCTCCATAACGGGGAAGAGTGACCCTAGAACGCTCTCAAGAAATACAGGCCCAGGCACAATCGCGAGTTCTAGGATGGTAGCTCCCTCGGCGTCCAAGTTTGTGTGGAGAAAGTAATCGGGACGAAATTCTGCTTCGACTCCTACAAGACAATGGGCCACGCACATTTCGCTCAACGTCTTCTCCAAGACCGGTTTCTGACCACCAGCCTTCTTCAGACAGACCGTCTCCAAGAGCGTGTGGAGATCTGCGTGGTCCGTGATCAGCGATGCCTTGCGACGGTCCACACTGTGGCCGCGTCCCTCCACTTTGCCGTTCTTGTTCTGGCATAGGAAGCTGGTGCCGTCAACAAAGGTAATACGGTTATCAGCCTTTTTTCGACCAGGGATTTGGACAATGGAGGTAATGGGCTTGCCGAAATAGGACTCAAACGCGGTCTTGACGTTGGCTTGGGTACAGAGAAGAACTTCGGCCTTATTGCCGTTACTAGCCGTGATCGCGTTCTTGGTACGAGAGGGGGGTCGGTTGGCTAGGACTGGCTCCGCAGGACTCGCGGTAGCAGGAGTTCTGACAGGCGAAGATTCGGCACTCGTACCAGAAAGAAAAGAAAGTTCGGTAGACATGGTATTGGTTGACTACTGCTTATACAGTTTAGATAGCCCAACGTTCAATTTTTTCCAGAAACCTCTACAAATTCAAAACTCCCCACGCAAAAAGAGTCTTCTCTACTCCCAAACGCCATCGCCGTTTCCCCTCCCTTCTCCTCACAACGCCCCACCACCCCCCATAGCCACTAGAGACTCCTTCTTCGGAGCAACCTTCGGCTTCTTCTCCTTGATAGTGGTATACTCGGGCCCACCGGTGGCGTGTCGAAGCGTCAATATACTGCTCGACTTCCAGTCCGTTCCCGCCGCCTTCTCGCTCATAATGTACATATCCCCATCGTGGAGAGGAATGACGAAGCGCTCTCCTACAGGCTTGAACCGGTGAAACCACTGGTAATGGATGGGCATCGAGGCGCCCACGCGGGCCGCAATCACCTTTCGTCGCTCGCCGTCACCGTGAAACCCTATTCCACACTTCTCCAAGTTGTAGTAGTAGTTTCCCTCGGCCTTGAGGTCCCGTGTCTTCTCGCCGAACCAGTCCGGCATCACGTTGCGAAGTCGCTGGGTCCAAGGAATGGACTCGTACGCCACGATCCGACCCTTGCCCGCGGGGTAGTCTGGCTCCTGAGCCTCATCCGCATAGCACAGGTTGCCCCGTGCCCACTTCTCCACAACACGCCCGCGCATCAGTGCCTTCGTGTCGTGCTCCAATGCGGCGTGCTCGGTAAAGAGCAACTCTGCTCCGTCCGCCTGGCCCAGGAGCGCATTGACGCCCCCACGAATCACTAGGACGGCGGCTTCAGGGCGTCCTTCACCTCCCAACGACACCAACTCGACCACCACCCCGCTGGCCACACACCGGTCTCGAATCGCCGTCAATTCAGCCACCGTGAAACCCGTCCCTGCCTCCCCGCAGGTACCCACCTGCTGCATCCCCGCGTGGTTCTCCACACATTCGGAAAACGTAAAGGTCCCGATGCTTGTCCCACGCACCAACTTGCCCCGCTCCACCTTGGGCTTCGCCTTGGCCTTGGCCTTGGGCACAACAACTGAAATACTACTAGAAGAATTCATCACTGAAAGTTTGAAAGGATAGTCACGCGCACTATGCCCTAGTACAGTCTAGGGCACTCACCCATCAATTTTTTCCAAGGACGTCGTTCCGATGACCAAAAAAAAAATTCCGAACTCGAAGCCTGTACAAACTACCCCCAAGTAGGATCTGGATCACAATATCCAAGGTCCGTCCATTGAAGGATCGTTTCACCAATGTGAGACGCAACTTCATCGTAATCGTCCACACGTTTAACGGGAGTCCCCTTTTCCAAGGCGTCAAGAACGCGTTGGACAATATGATCGGTGTTGGAACAAATGTCGCTGTAATGAATACGGAGTGCCTCTACTAGCACCTCTTTGCCAATAAGCAAGGAAAAGGAACGGAAATAAGTTTCAAGTGCGGTTTCTTTGGAAGTCATGGGGCCGATCTTCCTTCCTATCCGCTAGGTACATCAATTTTTTTAAACGTTTTGAGGACGGAGCCTGAAGACGACTCTTTAAAAAAATGAATCAAGACTCCCCACTCCACTCTCGGCATCCAATGGTCTTTCTCGTCTTTCTCGTTCCGTTTGTCTTTGGTGCGCTCACGAATTGTAACACTTCCTCCCATATGACCCCCACCTTCTTATCGGCGACCCCTGAGATCCCAACATACCATCAAAATGTCACCTTTACGGTCAAACTCGACGCAGGATACCCCAACTTTGAGGCCTTTCACAATGCGACGTTGACACTCCTTTCCTCGTACAATGGCTGGCCTGTGCTGAATTCGACGACTCCCATCGATACGAGCGTTCCTTATTTTCAAAACGCGTCCTGGCAATACCAATTCACGTGGCCGACGCGCCTTGCCGGTTCCTATGTGACCAAGGCCCAACTCTTTGTGGAAGACGAAAACTACCTGTGTCTCCAACATACTGTCGCGATTCCTTGGTTTTAACACTAGTCTAAAAGATATGTCGTCACTGTAGACAGGTCGACCACATGGCCACCATGGAATATGATCTGAAAACGCCACATTTTCGATTCAAACTTCAGGTCGTCGATGACTTCAAACCGACACATATGAGACGGTTCACGATCGGGGACAAGGAGAACTATTGTCTGGAAGCCACGCTTCTCATGCCGGACGCAGATGAGCGTTTTTCAGATGTACTATCGGTCTGTGATATTGCCCGTCTCGATTCCTTATCGAGTTGCCTAATAGAACCGACCTCCGATGACGTCAGTTTCGGAACCGAGTTGCTATATGGATTTATCGCAATTCTAAAGGCGAATTATACACATATTCGGCAACTGTCGTTGTTTGACGCGAGTTTTTTGCCGTGTAATCGAAAGACAGACGACACCTTGGACCTATTGTCCTACAATATCGGTCTGTACGGACAAACGTGGTACGAGATGAAATTCGGTGCCCGTCTTCCGACTACGGAGAAACAGACGGCCTATGAGATAGGTGTTGGAAAGTACAGGGAACCCGACGCAAAACACGGTACAACCTGGTCGCAATGGTTGATTCGTGTCTCAAAAATAAATGAATTTGCGAAAACACAAATCCTCTCCGACGAACCTATGTACAAGGAGATGTTTGAATCGTCAGATACGTGGCCTCTGTGTTTCAATCGAATGAACAAGACATTGAAGCGTCAAGACCGATGCCGTTTCTTCAAAGGGTGGTTGGAATCGATCGTGTATTCCTTTGTTCCTAATGAGCGTCAATGGATGATTGACATCACTAAAAACAGCGTATTGGGAAACGTACTGGATACACCACGAAAAAAACCCATCGTGCGCAAAACACTCAAGCACAAATGAGTTCTGATGAAGGTGTCATACTAAAGATGATGCCGTCCAAATACAGATACGGATCTTTTTTGTAAGCCCGTTCATTCGCCTCAAACTCGTGACGCCCCAAGACATAGACACGATCCGCACATCGTACCCACGTGGCCAGGGCCGTTTGACGAAGCGTCCGCAAGTGTGCGTATCGTGCTTGCTCCATTTCGTGGACGTCTTTGCTGATTTGGAGTAACGGGTCCTCCCAATGGACGACATCATACGCTGCCATCGGCAATGTGGCCGGCCAAGGTACGTGTGCGCAGGGCACCAACCGTGACCGAAGCCACTCATAGTAGGCATTGGATTCAGGAGCCGTTCGATTGGTGACGCGGTAGTAGATACGCTGGACTTCACTCGGCGTTTTCTTGGCAAGAAAGGCCCGTCCCTTGAATACGTCGATCCAATGATGATGATGTAGGTGAACACAGGGTCTGCCAAGTCGTATCCAATGACTCTTCAACGCCTCATAATAAGCGACAGGATCCGTCTCAAAGGCAATGTGTCGCGGAAGGGATCCGTCGGGATGAACACGTCGTACATTCGCCCACTCGTAAAAGCAAAGAGTGGTAGGTTGACCGTTGTGTCGCGCAGAACGAGGGATGTCCCACGGTTGGAAATAGTGATGCTCCGTACCGGAACGCACACGCCACTCGGGCCACATGGACGTGCGATACACGATCGTCCGTCCAGAACGACAAGTTTGTGCCAATTTGGCGAGTCCCTGGGCATCGAGAAAGGAAAGAACGACGGACATCGGTCCCGTCGGAAGAAAGAGAGACATACTGGTGCGTGCTATGTGTGTAGCACACACCAATTCAATTTTTCAGCATTATACCGCCAACCCGTCGTCGTCACGATTGCGAAAGTAGGCACGAATCTTGGGCTTCAGGGTATCGTCCTTGAGTTCAAAGAGTCCGTTGGATCCGACCCGCACAATGTCCCGCACGTCGGAGACGTGTTTGAAGATGTCGCGACGGGATTTATATTGGCGCTTGGAGCCGTCGCCGTGCCACAGGTGATACACGTGTCCTTTCAGGAAACAAAGGGAGGGACCCGATCCTACCAGTTGTCGGAAGGCTTCGATGGCCGGCGTAACAAAGGGACTGTAGTGAAAGTCGGGATAGTGAAGCCAGACCGTCGAAGACAGTGTATCCCCGCATCCAAGCACACCGTATTGGAAAAACCCAATGCGTCGGAACCAGTCGCGTTGGAAGCCCCAGGCAAACCCAGGGTGATATCCGCCAATCCCTCCTTTCATATTGATTGCTCCAAAGGTCTTGTAAAACGCGAACGGAATACGCTCCTTGACCACGTGCTTGTAGGTAATGTCAAGCCAGACACCTTTGGAAAACGGTTGAACGACCTCAAAGGACTCCAACTTTTCGGACAACTCATTGTACCAGTTGCGATTTTGGAATATCAAGTCACAGTCCATAAACAGTAGCTTCGTGAATCGCTTCGGGATTCGTTGTTCCAGCAAATAACACATGCGCTCCTTTTGGAACAGAATGAAGGGTGTTTTCATATGGAAGGCGTCCTTGATTTCGGGCTCCTCCGTGTACATTTCCAGCGTGTAAAACGGAATCTCGGCCACCTTCAACTTCTCCACCACGTACAGGTAGTTCATCAGCAAACGCTTGGACTTGGACGAGTTGAAGTAGACAAGGCCGACTGCCAAATCTTCCCGTTTGGGTTCCGCATACGTAAGATCGTGAAGGTCAAACGACCCCGGAAGACGTACAGGAGCCTTCGCTTTCTTGAGCGTGATTCCTCGAAAGGAACAGACCCGTTGCTTGCGTGTGCCAGCCATCCTACTTCTAGACGAGAAAATCATTGTGAGAACTACGCAGTACCCTAGACAATCCGTGATTCTTTTCATCGGATGAGTAGGACCGTGTTTGCGGATCCAAAAAAACAAATGATACCTGTAAATAGAATGAGTTCAAATAACAATGATTCAGCGTATTCGGAGAACAATCGCGAAACGAATTCCGTTGTTTCAAATAATGCGAACAATAATGGGAACGCTGTGACAGATTTGGTGTCGAAACTTCGTGCCGGAACTGTGGAGTCCTTAGAACAATTCGCAGAAGAGGAAGGATTAACGATTGAGGAAGCCGTAGACTACGAAAGTGTATTTGGAAGGACCCCTATCATCGTGTCAGCCATGGAAGGACACCCGGAACTAGTGGCGTATTTGATCGAGAACGAAGCCAATCTAAATCGCAAGGATTCCAAAGGAAAGACGGCCCTGATATACGCAGTCGAGAAAGGAGACGAAGCGATTGTGAAATTGCTTGTGGAGGGAGGGGCAGATGTCAATCCAAAATATCCCATTCAAGGAGAAAATGCGCTTTTGATAGCGATTCAAACTGGACAGTTGGGTATTGCGGCCTTTCTTCTGGATAATGGGTCTAATCCGAATTCGTCTGATGTGGCAGGACACACAGCGCTTGTGAGTGCGTTAGAATTACATTCAGATATTGGCTTTGTTGAATTATTGCTCAAGAAAGGTGCCAATCCAAATGTCATTGTAAACGCAAAAACAGCCCTTATGAATGCGGTCGAACTTGATACTACAGGAGACCTTGTTCGATTACTGCTTATGAATGGGGCAGACCCTAATATTGGCTTCTATAGTCGATCGGCTCTCACAATGGCGTTTGAATTTGACAACAAGAATGCGATCTTAATGATGTTACCGCGCGTACGGACGGTACCAAATATTGTGTTCCCATACGCATTAGAGTATGCTGAAAGAACAAATGATTTCGAACTACTATCTCATTTGCCACGAGGAGCGTGCGAGGCCTTTGCTGGAAGTTACGAGGGTGGAATAGCGTTGAAGGATGCGATTGGTTATGGGCAAGTATCCACAGTGGATTATTTATTGGATCTGAGACCTACGATTCCACAAAGGGAAATACAAGACTTGTTATTTTCAGTAGTAAATTCTCCGTTTAAAACTTATACACCCATTTTAGACACGCTTCTTAAAAGAGGGGGCGATATCAATGCTCGTGACGAGAATATGAATACTCTTCTTCATATCGCCGCACAAAGAGATTATGAAACACTTGTGAAATTTCTTGTGGAAAAGGGAGCAGACAAGACAATAAAGAATCGATTTGGGAAAACGGCAATCCATATAACGGATAAGTTGGCCGTCAAACGAATCTTATCCCCTCCTTGGAAAGGGTTTGACAGGTCAGATTTAGAAGTGTTTGTGGGTAGTTTTGACCTAGAAGTGACAGATCAGATGAGACGGGAAGGGAGAAAAGCATCTGCTTATTCCTTTTCCGTTTGCCCCGTGTGTCTCGAGATTCGTCCCAGGGAAGAAGGGTGTGATTATATGGATCACAATTGTAATGAATCAGAAGGAAAGGAGGTTCTATTTCCTACAAAGGTATATGATACCTATAAATGTACCGATGCCTCACTAGATAATAAACTGGGTAAGATATTTTGGTGCGTTATTTGTAATCGTATTTGTGAAAATCACAAACACTTTCGCCTTGGAAAAATGGAGGAAGCAAAGCCATGGACTGTGAACGTACAAATCACAGAACACGCACAACATTTTGTAGACGACTGTCGTTCTATTGGAGGAGGGGGGATTCGAGAAAAGGTAGCACGGTTTGCGGCACTTCGGAGAGAAGCGATCGCGTTACAACCGCTGGTCGGTACAATTAGCGAGTATGAAGCAAAAGAACGGCTCGCACGCGCTTTTTGGGATGCACCCCTTATCCCAGGTGCGTTGGAGGAAGCGGATAGAATCATCACTGAAAAACGTTTTTTCGACTCCTTAGACGTCTTTCCATCCACGGCGAATGCGGTTCGAGCAACCGCAACAGCATCTGTCGTGGTAGAAGTGGAGACGAATGCGCCGGATGTTCCGTATCCTGGCGCAACGGGCCCCCCTGAAGACAATTTTCCGACGGTCAAGGATTATGACGATGAGAAAAATGTAGTGGAATTGAATCATAAGAATAAGGATGGGACAGTCGTACATCACAAACACGACGCCTACGAAGCGTTTGAGTTGCCAGAGTTTATGAACTATGTACGAACCACTACCACAGAGTCGGAACGATCTGCTGGTGCACAGTTTGGGTTTTGTCCCTTCAAGCCCTGCGAAGCACGGCTATATCCTCAGGAAATCGCCAAGGCGTTGGAACTTGCCAAAGATGTATCCGCCGAAGACCGCGCACAATATGAGGCGATCCTCTTGGCGTATAAAAAACGATTCAATAAGAAATTCCGATACGCAATGGGTGGAAAACGTCGGAAGACGATTCGTCGTTCCAAGAATCGGAAATCACGACGAGGCCCATCCAAAAAACGAACTACACGCAAACACGCCTAAGGATTCGATGTGGGAGGCGCCTGTGTGGTCCTCTGTGGGGTTCCCTGTAAGGCACCCTGTGTTGCCCCAGGAATCAGAACCCAAACATTCGAGTGTTGGCGGTGTGAGGCCCCAGCGAACGTACAGCCATATGAGAATCCGTCCAAGATTCCAGTGACATGTGTACCATCGGTCTTTTCAAACACGTATGGATGCTGGCTGTGTCCACTCGTGTCTTTGTAGTCTTCCAAGGGAAACTTTCCAGAGAGTAGGCGGACGACTTCGTCCTTGACAAGGGGAAGAGGAGGGGGGCCGTGGGAATAGTCCTTGGGGTCGACGACCCCGAGGACCTTCCAAGTCATAGTGGCTTCGGAAATTAAATCAAAGGAAACAGGAACAGAAGAAGACATTGTTTTCTAATCTTTTCTACAGTCCAAAAAATGGGCATCAATTTTCTTCACGACAAGGTCACGCGAAGTCGTTCGATGTAAGACAATGGGACGTAAAGTGGAATCGCATCCGCCAGTTCCACAACGCCGGCAGACGTCGCCAACTCTTTCAAGAAGGTGTTGCCTCCGTGACTTGTTTGAACAATCGTGCGCCCAGGATCAAGTTGGACCATCGGCGCACGAAATCCGCGGGTAAAGACAAACTCATCGCTGACGCGTTCGTTCACATCGTACACGCCATCGTAGTCGCGTTTCCACGCCATACACGCGCTCACAGAATGGCGGTCGTGAATCATAGCCCATTGGTACATCGTATCCGTCGCATAATCGACCGTCAGCATATTGGAACAACCCGCCAAGGCGGCAGAAGACCCCCGCAAGCGTTCCACTGCGTGTGCCACGCGATCGGCCGGGTAGTAATCGTCGTCGTCCATGACAACGCGAATGTCCCCCACGGCCTTCGTATTCGCCAATTGACGCAGTCCCCCAAGAGCCAAGCCTCCGGTAGGAACAATGACACGAATCGGAAAGGGTAGGTCACGCGTCAAATAATCGGAGGTCAGATGTGAGACATTTAGGGTTCGTTCCTCTTCCGTTTGAGATCCTTCTACAAGGACCCATTCCACAATGTGGGGATAGGTTTGTTCTAGAATCATATCCTTCAAAATAGGAAGACATCCGCGTCGATTCCATTGGGTAATCGTAAGAAGAGACACTGTTTCTGTCATTGTACATGTTCTAAGTACCACATATCCTGTCATTTTTTTCGATGTAGACACTACAACGAAAAAAGGATGATTTTGCCTTTGCTCTTTCTGTGAGTCGAACACAGGATCTTCTGCTTACGAAGCAGACGCATTAACCACTATGCTAAAAGAGCACTGGGGGAACCTTGGAATCGAACCCAGAATTACATCGACCCGAACGATGTATCATACCACTAGACCAGTTCCCCACACTGCTGCCTAGTGTCTTGTCTTTAGGTACACGACGCTCCGACTCTGTATTTCATAAGTTGACTTCTTAAAAGACTTCCTTTCACTGTTTCGCCTTTCCCCATATATATTTCGACCTTAACGCGGATCCCTCCTTGACTTCCCACAGGGTCATCTTCAAGAAGATCCGAAATTCTACCTTGTTTACCATTCCTTTCAGGCTTTGAGTTACCAAATATTTCAAAACAGTCTCCTACCTTCCATGTTTGTTCCATTTTCCGAAGAAGATTTTTGGAAATCTTCTCCTTTGTACCCGAGCCGTCAAATCTAATCATAAACAGACTACCAAGATTACTCTCTGGATCGTCTTTTTTCAAGATTTCCAAGATTACACCTTTTGTACCATCATTACATTTATTAGAACCAAATATTTCAACCCAATCTCCTTTTTTCCATTCGACATAAGGGAATAATACATTCGGTGATAAATACTTTCTAACACCCCTTCTCGTGAATGGATCGACGTATTGTACTTCATAAAAAAACCCATGTTTATTAAACTTGATACCTCCTATTAGGTCCCCATCAATAATATAGATTTTACCAAGAATTTTTAGCTCTACAAAAACTTTTGCATTATCCGGAAAACTTTTTACGGGTGGAAGAAAAGAACGCGCCAATGTCATATTTTCTTCCGATAAGGTCCCATAATTATTCATTTGTAATGCTCTCCGAGTAAACACTCCCAATTGTTTCACATTTTCTGGTGCATTATTTCGTTTCGAAACAGAACTAACTCGCTGTAAAATTGTTCTTGTAGGCCGATTAGACTCAGAACATGAAATTTGCCGACAAGCATTGACAAAGATAAATCTTTTTTTAGAGATTCCATTCACAACTGGTATTTCGCCCATTCTTGCTATGATATCACTTAAGAATGCCGAATTTCCTACCAAGTCAGACCGTTTATTATTAGTATTTTTAAATAGCAGTTCGTCTTGTTTCGTGAAATCTGTTGCTTTCATTTTTTTGTTTTTTCGAGCGTCGTATACAGTATTTGCGAATTCAACAGACAAGGGAAGGTCGTACACACCCATCAAAAGAATTTGTGGAGATCCATCCTCTGCAAATTTTTCTTCATTTTCAAATGAAATACTCATCTCAGGGACAAATTCTTTGGGGCCGTATATACCACGAGACAGTTGATCTTCGGATAAAAGTCTTCGATTCATTCCGAGTCTTATATTTGCGGGATTGATTAGAGAGGATGTAGGAGACGCAGCCGACGAAGAAGAAGAAGAGGAAGAAGAAGAAGAAAGAGGAGCACTCAGTGTTTTCAACGAACGTTCAAAAAAATTTTTCGGATACACATGTCCCAATGAGGTTGTGCCTCCCCACGTTTTGAAAAGACTCGTTTTAGTATCAATTTCCTTTTTCATACGATTATAAAAACTTCCTTTACTTATTAATTCTAATATATATGATATTCTTTTTAAAAGTTCTCCTCTACTTTCTACATCCATAAAGACCAATATAGACATTATTATTTCAATTGGAGTATCGCTTGTCTCGATAGAATCAATTCTTGTATGAAGTTCAACCTTAAATATTTCCTTTAGTATTCTAATGATTCCTTTAATAGCGTTTGTATATTCATCGATCATTAATTCAGGATACGCGATAGGTGGGGCTAATGCTACACATCCGGATGGAGAATTAAAAATAACGTATGTATTATCATCCAATGGAAATTCTCGGTCTTTTACTGGTTCACCAGCCTCGTTTAAATGCGTGATTGTTCCGTGTCCCGATACGAATTTCCAATCCCAATTGTCTTTTAGATCTTTTGCTGTTCGTGTCAGTTCGGAAGGTAAACTTTTTAATATAACACCTCCGTGTTGTTTTTTTTTATTTTTAATCGTCCGTAATTTTTTCTGAATCCACCGAGTTTTTTGCCCCATTTATATAGCGTTTATATAAAAGTTTCCCGTCCGAAAAGGACTGATCTAACACAAAGAGTTGATCAGACGCACCAGGCAGGGAGGCCTTTTCCACCAATTCTTCAAAATACTCACTCGCGTCGGAATAGTGACAATTGGCAAATTGAACTTCGACTGTACTGGGTATAGGTAGATTCATGATAGGAGCCCATTGGCAGCAAAGGAAGACGTAGATTTTGGTGGCGGTCGGAAAATGTTTGACTAAGGAATCAAAGGTGGCAGTTCTCATCACAGAAATATCAAGTAGGAAGTACATTGTAGGCGTAATAGACTTACTTAATACCCATACAATTCAATTTTTATTATATGTAAAGGACTCTACATCCCTCGTTTATGGAGCATCTTGAACCCCTTCATAGGTGTATCAGCACCCTTGATGCGTTTCTGATGCGTTTGATCGTGTTGTGCCTGGCACAGCTTTCGTTTCTTTAGGTTTGTTCTGTATTTTTCAAAACAATTGACCACCATTCCTGTTTCCAAATCCTTGAACCCATAATAATACGCATACGCATCCGCCCATTCAGTCTTGTTCATTTTCGCCATGAACAACTCTCGTGGAATGTAGGTATGGTCCCCGTCCATCATCAAATAGACGTATTTCGAACCCAGCACAATAGGATAGGGGACGTCATTATGTCCGATTTGAGAATAAAAGGCTTCAAAGTCATCTTCCATCTTAAATTCATAGATTTCTGGACCTACAAAGATGTATTTGTTTCCACTGACGTGGAGCAAGATGGTGTTGCCCGTCGCCCATTTGCCACAGGCATCCTGAATATAGGCCGCCGAATCGCACGTGCTTTCTCCGACGTGAACCGCATTCACGGTGAGCGTCTTGACTAACTTGGTATACACCATCTTATCGTACTCGTCTTCTCCTTCGGGAAGAACGCCCTTGAAAATCGAAACGGTCTTACCGGAGACTTCCACGCGAAACGGTCGGTTGCCATTATCGTGAATGTCGTAGGTTTTTGTTCCTTTGGGAGCCTTACGAGTTTTTTTCGTGTTCTGAGGCCCCGCGACCTTTACCCACTTGTAAACGCCCCGGGCGTCGGGCTGGGATACGTAGTCACCATCCTTCCCCTGTTTCGTCGCCCCCTTACAGTCGCCTGCGTGAAAGGGTGGCGACTTACGGGTTTGGTATTTCTTGGTCAAGACCTCTGTACAAGGCATCGTTCTATTGACGGATTAGATTTATTTGTAAGAAACACAGGGATGCCAGGACAGACTATCCCTCCATAAAAAAAAGAGTACGTAAGTAAGGATGGCAGAACTAGTCGAATCAGCAAAAACAAATAATCTGGCGGAGGTGGCCCGGTTGCTAGAACTCCATAAAGACGACAAAGACTACGTGAATTATCAGACCTCTGGAGGCGACACGGCACTCATATGGGCTGCGTCGAAGGGGTATCTGGAAGTGGTTCGGCTCTTATTGGAACATGGGGCAAATATCAACCATCAAATCGGTGACGGTGGAACAGCGATCTTGTTAGCAATCGGAAATAGACATCAGGACCTGTTCCAACTCTTGTTGGAAAAGGGGGCGGACGTGAATATCCAGAACAAGATAGGTGCGAATCCACTTTTATTCGCATCGTCCTACGGACATCTAGATAATGTCAAACTCTTGTTGGAAAAGGGAGCGAAGACGGATGTTCAAGATAAAGACGGAGAAACACCCCTTATGTTGGCTGTATCAAATGGACACCTAGACACAGTTGAACTCTTATTGAGATACGACGCAATAATAAATATTAAAAACAAGACAGGAGAAACGGCCCTTGACTTGGTGGAAGATAAAGAAGAAGAGGGAGACAGTTTGCCAATCCTCAACCTGTTGAAATTATATTTGTCGTTACCTCGTCGTCTTATTCCACGAGGAACCAAGAATGCGATCATGGATGAGGAGATCGAACAGGGAAACATCATGACAAATATGATGCGAAATGCAACAAAAACCGAATCCAGTCTTGATCAATATTATCGGAAAAGCACCGTGAATCGAATGGTCCAGAATCCACATACGCGCCAACCCATCACGGGAAAGGTCAATTACGTAGCAAAACTCGGACCTCCAGCGGGGTCTCCTGAGTACCTATTTGATTATGCGATGGACGGGAAGATAGACAAAGTCGTGGCGTTGTTGGACATGGGAGTGAGCGTGGATTATAAGGATAGGTTTGACCAGACCGCTCTTGTATGGGCCGCATCCCGCGGACGTCTGGACCTTGTTCGAGTCTTGTTGGATCGAGGGGCCAGCGTGGATATCCCGTCAACTATAGGTATGACGGCACTTATATGGGCTGTGAAAGAAGGATATCCGGAGGTGGTTCAACTCTTGTTGGAAAAAGGGGCGAACGTGAATCATAAGGATACATCAGGGCAGACCGCCCTCCAATGGGCTGCACACAAAGGAAATCTGACGATTACTGAATACTTATTGGACAAGGGAGCAAATATGGAACTTTCAAGTAATCAAGGTCACACGGCACTCCTTTTGGCTGTATTCAAAGGACATACGGATATTGTTGGACGACTGTTGGAAAAGGGAGCATCTATGAATGGGAAAGACGAAGGCGGGAACACCTTACTTGTCGTAGCAATGTCAAAGGGACATATGAACATTGTCCAACTCTTGTTGGAAAAAGGGGCAGACCCGAATGTTCAGGACAAGGACGGCAATACGGTGCTCCTATTGACTGTCGAGAAGCTCATCACTGGTTTTCCACAAAACCCACCCGTCCACATTATCAAACGATTCTTGGAAAAAGGAGCAAAAATTATCAAAAATAAGAAAGGCGAATCAGCATTCACCATTGCCTTGAAATACTATACAAGGAACCAAGCGACAGCGAGTTCGATTATTCAGCTATTGGCGGAAGTGTGTACGGTGGACGGCTCCGCCAGCGGAGGACGCCGTAGGACACTGCGAAGAAAGCATAGAAAATTAGGAAGAACACTCCGAAGAACAAGAAGGAAGGGAAAAACCCGGTTCTCCCAGAAAAATTGAACCTTGAATGAGTCCCTTTCTTCAAGTACCTGCCGTCTTTCCAACCTTTCCAATATGTCTACCAGTATTCTCCCATCGTCTGTTCCTATTATTGATGAGTCTCAGCGTATGAGAGACATCAATGAAGCAAAAGCAAAAGAGCGTTTTATCGCCATCGACAATGATAACCGTGATACACGCGCCATGTACCATTCCGACGGCAAAGGGATTCAACTTGTGCTGAAGAACGGAACGAGTCTTGACCTTCGTGTCGATACGGTCGTCCAGTGTGATGTGATTCGTGGAGGAACCTGTTTCCTAAAAGTGAGAGCCGTGTCGTCTCCAGGAAGAATGTATCCCAGTCATCCGATTGGGTTCTTCTATTCCGAGTGGGTTCCAGAGCGTGGATGGTTGTCGGACTATACTCCAATTGGACTCTATCCTGGTTCCACAAGCCATTGTGTCACACACGGGTACGATTTCAATTCAATGCGTCTATGCCCCAATCCTGACGGAAGTCCTGTCCCTACGTACGTAGCACCTCCCGAGACGCCTGAAGAACTAGGACGACAACTCTTAGCCGCATTCAGTGCGAAATGGTTTACGGACCTTCCTGCTCTTCTTGCTAAGGGGGCGTCGCTGACCTACACCGATCCAAACGGCGACACGATCCTCCACTACGCATGCCGGTTCAAGCAAACGGGAACAGCACAACACTTAGTGAAACTGGGGGCAAACGTCAGCATACCGAATAAGCGGGACGTAACCCCGCTTCACGACGCCTGTCGAACGAACAACCCCCATCTTGTTCGAAGCATCTTAAGAGAAGGATGCCCTGTCGATGCGCGAACCGACACAGGAGACACACCTCTGATGGGCGCTTGTCTAGAAACCAACCTCCACGTCGTTCGTGCCCTTCTCGACAACGGAGCATCCGTGAACGCAACAAACGACACAGGAGAAACACCCTTGATGTTTGCGTGCTACGGTTCGGATCGAGACCTGAAGGACGTAACAAAACTTCTCAAGGTGTTGCTAGAGGCGGGGGCTATCGTAGATGTGGAGGTTCCAGCATCATCCTCTTCCTTCTATAGACCCTTTCGCACACCTCGCGAACTCTGTAAAGACCGAGAACCACTACTCGCCCTTCTGAATACACCCGTGGAAGAACCCGCAGAGCGTCTCGCACTCGCACAGGAACGCATTGAGGAAGCCCGTCAGAAGATTGCGTCAGGCAACAAATGGACAGAACTGAATTTGCGAAACCTCGGTCTCACCAAGTTGCCTCCGATTCCCGAGGGCCTCTATGGTCTGTACGTAGAGGACAATCGTCTCACAACCATCGACACGCTTCCAACGAGTCTAACTACGCTAAATTGTTCAAAAAACCGTCTCACGTCGCTTCCATCGGCCCTCCCTCCTGCTCTCACCCACGTTGACTGTAATTATAATCGTTTGACGACCCTGCCTCCCCTCCCATCCACGCTTGTATTCTTGGACTGTGGAAGCAATCGCATCGAGTCCTTGCCACCTATGGAGCACTTATTACAACTCGTAGAGGTCTATTGCGGTGGCAACTACTTGACGGAACTTCCGCCCCTGGCATCCACCAAACTCCAGCGCATCTGGTGCTCAACAAACCGTCTAGAACATCTTCCTCCTCTGAATCACTTGACGGCCTTGAAGCAGTTGCGATGCGGCGAAAACAGGCTACGGGAGATCCCAGAGGTCCCTGAGACCTTACATTTGCTAAATTGCGGGGACAACCTACTGAAAGCCTTGCCGACGCTCCCTAAGAATATGGTGGAACTCCTCACCGAAGGAAATCTAGCGTACTTGGGGTATATAAATTACTAAAAGGGATAAGGCAAACTAGCATACAGTGAAAAAATTGAAAATTGAGTGGTAACTCCTTTTTCAATGAACACCTATTCATTTCTTCCATTATGACGACAAAACTTTCAATCGACAGTTCCATTCTTGGACAACTTATGAATTGCTGGGATCCACGTCATCCCATTCTTCCAGGATTTACGTGTATTATGGTCTACATCCGTTTACGTTATTTCAATACCCACCCCGCGACTGCCTTGTTGTACTCTACAACGTGTGCCTTTGTCAAGCGCGTGCTTGGCCACAGAGAGCGCTTCACGGAAGCCGAACTTCAACCACTGCGGAACGCTCTTGTTCCATTTCCGTCCGTTGCCATTCACGAGATCCTTGCCTTATTGCCTATATCGGACCCGTATCGTCCCATGGTACGCAAGCACGTCGAGGCTCACCAACGCAAGGCGCGCGAAGTGGAGGACCGGCGTATTCGTCAGGCGATAAGCGACGCACGACGTCAGGAAGCAGAGGCGATAAAAGCGGTACGCATTGCGACGATTGGAATAGCGGCCTATCGCGCAGAGGTCGCAGCGCAACGACGCGTGCGCCAAGTTGGACCTACCCCTGTTGTACGCGATCCCCTTGGAGGGATTCATTTACCTGCCTTCGCAGTCGATCCGCAGAACATTCACCGCTCCTCCGTACAAGAAGCCACCAAGGCCGCTGTACTCAGCATCCTGAAGCGCCCTGTACCCGTGGGTCAGAATACGCTCGCCGAGATCAGCGATGCAATGCCTGCCGTAGAGAACAGGGCTCTACTCATTGAGACCTTTACGCGCGATTATGGGTTGATACGTGCCTTCGACATTCCTTACAGCGAAGTGGCGGACCGCATCTGGGCCTTTATCGCGTCCCACGATGAACGGGTCGAGTTGACGAAACGCCTTTCAGAGGAGGTAGGCGAGGGACTGGGTACGTGTAGCAACGGCAAGATGGCACGTCTCATCAATGTCGTGCGCGGATTCGATGAGGAGTTGACACTGCTAACTCCCCCCACACGAGACCTGTTTCAGATACAGATAGCCAAGGTCTTTGTGTTGCCACTAGCAGAGCGCGAGTCGGCAGCACGACGGCTGTTTGAGGAGTTCCACGTTCCAGATGCGGAGCAGGCGCCGTGGTTAGAGGCACTGGAGGAGTAACCGGACCAAATACCTTAGATGCGACGGAGATAGAAGAAAAAAAAGTGTACCTGATCTTCACAAAATCTAATATGATCACTCATGAATAAAAAATACATCCCTTTTATAAAATGGAACCCAGACCACGTAAAAATGAGCCAATTTCCCCGGATACATCTTCCTCCGAAAAGAATAATGTTAGACCTGCAAATACGACACGGAATGCAAAGAATGGCAATACCGCAAGTGCTACACGGAATGCAAAGAATGGCAATACCGCAAGTACTACACGGAATGCAAAGAATGGCAATACAGCAAGTGCTACACGAAATGCAAAGAATGGTAATACAGCAAGTGCTACACGAAATGCAAAGAATGGCAATACCACAAGTGCTACACGAAATGCGGAGAGAGTACTTACTCGTAGACCTACCATCAATGTTAATGCTGCACGAGTTGGGTGGAAAACCCCGGTGAGTGGTCATAATATGACTAATTTACATAGTGAAATGAGAGAACTCAATTTATTTAAAGAACAACCATTCTATACGATTAATATTCGTTCTATCCATCATGGTCGAACAGAACCATTACAAATAGGAAGTCGTGAAGGTTTTAGTTCTGTCCTACCACGAGCGTGTGCCCTTTTTGGAGTCAATATGACTAATTGGGATTTAGAATACAATGGTACAAATTTAACTGGGACTACTACAAATCTTGGATTTAATTCTTCACATATAAAAGAAGTACGTGGGATACGATTTTCTAATAATATGATACTTGACTTGGTAAGACGACCGACACGATGTTGTGGTTTCACAACTAACCGCCCAAGGGGACGTTTTGCAAATATACCCAGACATCGTAATGTGTAGTCTGACCTTAGACCACCATCCGTCTAAAATGGGTGTTATATCCTCGCTTCGCAGTCGTGATAATAAATAGACAATTTTTATGGTAAATCTCTTGATATGATTTACCATAAAAAAACGCTCATTTATAAACCGCACGGGTCTAATCATGAGGTTTTGTAGAAGCCACATTCACCTTGCGTTTTACAGGTCTCTGTCGGTCGTCCACGCCGTGGGATAAAGCGGGACAACTGCGCGGATCGTGAGGCTTGCCACCGCATCTCGCACACATTCGTGGATCATCTGCCATGGAAATTATTTGGGAAACTCGATTCATGTTGGAAATAGGAACGGACATCTTTGGTCATCTTCTTTGATGATGCGAAAATGTTCTTCAATTTTTTTATTATATACGAACCGATTCTGATGACAATCAGAAAGGAAAATATATCTTGATCCAAAACAGCGAAAAAGTTTGAAAATACGTCAAAAACCCTGAAAAAAAACCGCACCAATTTTCTATATACAAAACCGATATAATAAATTTCGCGAAAACTATGCTCAAATTCCAAACAGTCCCGAAAAGCGAAATTTACCCGAATTTTTCTATAGTAAATTCAATAGAATTAATTTCGCGAAAACTTTGCCCTAATTCCCGTAATTTTCGCAAAAACATTTTTCTGCCCTAATTCCAGAATGAAAAAAACCCCCAAAATCGCAAATAATTTAGCAAAAAACCCCGCGAAACCGCGAAATTTCGTGAAATCAAATCATTAATCGTACGATTAATGATT
>Ga0114962_10001308_pt1 | contig 21604 bp, 18 predicted proteins | sample C_130820_MF_Meta_FD_87017 | JGI IMG/M metagenome (GOLD analysis project Ga0114962, IMG submission 87017) | Freshwater microbial communities from Lake Croche, Canada to study carbon cycling - C_130820_MF_MetaG | ecosystem: Environmental > Aquatic > Freshwater > Lake | place: Lake Croche, Canada... | reverse complement strand
CTTGTCGGCGGGCAGCTTAAAAACGCTTTCAATAGTGGCTGAGGGATCGTGTTTAACCTCTTTTTGATAGTCGCTAGAAAGCTGTGTAGTGTGTGCATAAGTTCCTATGGGGCATGGCGGAGGATTGTGATCAGCCGGCACATGATGCTCTCGGCGAAACGGTCCTATTCCTCTCCGAAAAAATGCAACCCCGCTACTTTACTCGCAGGAAGGGCAGGTGGGATCCAAAACGCTGCACGCAGTAACCTCAGTGGGTGGAGTCAAAGGGGTTTCATCAAGGGTAAAGTCTTTTACCTCTTCTGTCGTGGGTTTGGATTCTTCGGGGGACATGCTCAAATCCTAGCACCTTCCTAAAAAAAGAAAGGTGAAACTTCTTTTTTTAACATCGTTCGGTAAAAACTCGTTATTCGCATCCCCCTGCTTCAAAGAGGGCATCGAGGTCGGCTGCTTTAAAGCGGGTTACTCCCCGGCCTTTGCCGGCCGGCTTGATCTTGTAGGCCTTGATGATTCCGGCATCTACCCAACGGCAGAGGGTGGACTTTCCGACTTTCGCCCAAGCGGCGGCTTCGTCGCGGGTGAGCCAGGGGGACGTAGCTTGAAATGGGTTGGCAGAACCCCTCAACTTTTTATGTGAAACATTGGAAGGGTTCATGATGGCGCTAGGAAAAGGAAATAGTGGCTGGCAGGTGAATTAAGCAATAGCGGCTAGTATATTCTTCTTACCTGTGGGAGTGAGGGCGAAGAACGTTCTAGCCTCTTTTTCTGTGGCTCTTTTGTTGTAGTGCCTTTGGATGATTTCGACTGAGTTTCCCGCCTCCATAGCGACCTGAGGGAAGTCTTTCACGATGGCTAGTCGGTAGGAAATGAAAGTGTGACGCAAGCCGTCAAAGATGACCTTCATGCTGCCAAGCTCTTTCTGTGCCTTGGTTGCCTTGGGATCTTGTGCGTTCTTCACTGCCGCTGCCACCACGCCACGCATGGCCCTTCCGAGTGACTGCTGACGCGACATATTGCCCCCCTTAAAGACTGGCGCTATGGGGCCTTTCTTTTTCCTGGCAGTTCTAAGCCATGCAGTGAGGGTGGGGACACGCGGAACAATACGCCTGATCCCAACCTTGGAGTCGCTAGCCCTGACTTCAATGTGATCCCGTTTTATATCCTCCCACTGAAGATTCAGGATCTCTTGGGGCCTGATTCCAGTGAAGAGACCAATGGCGACATAGGGTTTCCATCTTTTTTCGATGTTCTTGAGAATGAAGAACGCTTCGGCAGGCGTGTATGCTTCAATTGCTTTGGACTCTGTTTTGGCCGTATCGGATGAATCCGCCTCTGTCATTCCACCTTTAGGGAGGTAGTTTTTTCGCTGTGCATATCGGAACAGGCTCACAATGGCTGTCCTGTGATGATTGCGGGTGAGGGGACCTACTTCCAAACTCTGCAACCATTGGTCAATTTCCTCCGCTGTGACATCGTCAACATTGCAGCGGAAGAACGCTGCGATCCTGTCCAGCTTGATGCCGATGGTCCTTTGGTGTTCGTCGCTGGTATCCTTGATGTTCTCCTTGTATTTTTCCACAAGAGCCAAAACAGAGATTGGTTTGACGGATTCTTTTGCCACTCTTGATGCATACCCTCGCACTGCCTCTACAAGAGAGACGCCGGCAGGTAGGTATTGAGCTGCTTCAGTGTATTGAGTGACAGCCTGAGTTAATGTAACTTTGGCTTCAGTGACGGTTTTTAAGGCTGCTTCGATGACTGTGACCTGTTCGGGAGTGTAAGTGGCTATGATGCCACCCTTGGCTTTTAGTTGGCCTAGCAAGGCATTCGCCTTCTTCTCAGCCTCCTCAAGAGTCCTAGCTGTTTGGGTTATCCTCTTGCCAAGTATGGTGGCTCTGATCCTGTAAACCCTGTAGTTGTTCCCTCCTGACTTTATCTCGTTCGGAGTGATGGAAACCCTGTGGCCGTTTTTCTCGATTACCGTGGTTTGTGACAGGCTTTTTAGCATTCCTAATTGGTACAAAAATGGTACAAAGACCGCAATAACTATAAAAATGAGCAGTCCTACACTGTTAATGAATAGAGTTTCCTAAACTCTAGATGGTGGTTCGATTCCACCCGGGGTCACTTTTCTTCATATTTTTTCATTTGGTTCATGACGAAAGTGTTTCTAAGGCTAGAGTCTCCGCCCCAAGCGCGCCTTTTTCCACTTATCCATGCTTCTCTGTATTGATTTCCAACCAGCTTATATCGAGGCATTCGGTGATCTTGTTGTGCCCTTGAGGCAGAGGCTCGGTGAGGCTACCCAGAGTGGCGAAGAGGTTCACTTCATCTACAATGATGTCCTCTCGCTGGAGGGCGAGGAACTTGGCGATTCGCTCGCCGGTGTTCTGGAGTGGGGCCTGCAGGAGAGGCTCGATTTGGGAAGGGCTCGGCTGATTCAAAAGAACTTCGGATGGGTCTCCCATCTCTTCCGTTCCGGGCGGGAACGTGCTGTTGCCGTATCGATTCTCCGTTATCTCATGGAGAGCGGTCTCTCTAGCAGCGCGGAAATTTCTGCATCTCGTTTGGAGCGGATCGTTGCCGATGCACACGATGACTTCGCGGGATTCTGGAATTGCTCTCCGGAGGCATGGGAAGAGATGAAGTCCGGGGCAATTGCCATGCCCTTCCTTTTCGAGGGGGGTATGATTTCCTGGCTTGAGTCAATCAAGGGGGCAGTGGTGGAGGTGACGGGCGGATTCCGTCATAGATGCCTGGATGAGTTCTGCATCACGATGGAAGCGGCCGGAATTTCCTACTTCCTCAACGATGCTTTGATCTATTCGCTCCCAGAAGAAGCCCCAGTACCAGCGGAACGATACCTCGAGTGTGAGGTGAGGGCTCCGTTGCTTTTCCCCGCAACTGATCTGGTCTCTGCCTGATTAGTAAGTTTCGACGGGGGAGCGCTTCCCATCCTCGGGACTGCGCTTGGCGGCACCTTCTGCACCAAGGATATTGACCCGAAGATCCCAGACTGCTTGGTCAAGGGACTGGAAGTTTTCCGAGGTGAAGGTTGTGGGTGGTACCATTTTCGCCTTGAAGGTTGTCAGATTCGTATAGGCGCGCTCAAGCTGATCGGAGGGACTCTTTTCGAGGATCTTGAAGGCCTGCTCGGCAAGTTCGGTGCGATGGCAGATCATCAGGAGATCATTTCCAGCGGCCAGTCCGAGACGGATCATCTCGTCGAATCCGTGGTTATTGATGATCGCGCCCATGTCGAGGTCGTCGGTCATGACGAGTCCCTGAAAGCCCATCTCCTCCCGGAGGAGCTTCGTGGTGATAATGGGTGAGAGCGAGGCGGGCAGGCCTGACGCGTCGAGCTCTGCAAAGGCGATATGACCGGTCATCATGCTATCGACCACGTTTTCCCCTCTGGCAAAGTGACGGAAAACCTTGAGCTCGTGGGCTTCCAGTTCGGTACGTGGACGCGGCAGAGCGGAGAGTTCATGATGGGGATCACTGGAAGCCGAGGAGTAGCCGGGGAAATGCTTTCCACAAGAAAGGACACCTGTTGACTGGAGAGCCTTGTTGAAGACGCCCGCCATTGTGATGACCTGATCGGCCGTTGTGCCGTAGCATCGGCCGCGGAGGGAGTTATCAGCCTCGTCGTCGAAGGCAATATCTAAGACGGGACAGAGATCCAGGTTGAATCCAAAAATACGCAGGAGCTGTCCTGTGAGCTCTCCATGGCAGGCAATGAGTTCAAGATCTCCCTTGTCCCGGAGTTGGCGGGCATTGGGAGGTTCGTTCCCCAGAAGCTTGAGCCGGGAGACACGGCCTCCTTCCTGGTCGATGGTGATGATTGGCTCGATGTCGCTGAGTTCCCGAAGTCGATCCGTGAGTCGGCGGAGTTGTTCCGGCGTCTCGATATTGCGGCCAAACAGGATAAACCCTCCAGGCTGAACCCTACGGATAAAGTCTGCATAGGAATCATCGACTTCGATCCCAGGAACACCGAGGAGCAGAAGTTGACCGGGTGAGGGGCTTTTCATACCTTAAAGGAAACCAGATAACTTTCTTACTGACGAAACGAATTTTATGAAGCTCAGAATCCTCACTCTTTTTCTCTCCCCACTGCTAGCGCTCTCCTCGTCTGTCTCCGTTGCAAACGCTGTGGAACTTGGGATCGATGTGCTGCAAAAAAACAACTTTGACCTTCTCCGCGGAAAACGTGTTGGACTTGTCACCAATCATACCGGGGTCAATTCGACTGGGGTGAAAACCCGTATTCTCTTGAAGAAGCATGTCAACCTCGTTGCTCTCTACACTCCCGAGCATGGTCTTGATGGTACGGAGAAGGCGGGAATCGAGGTTCGCTCGCGGCGTGATTCGCTGACCGGCCTACCTGCTTATTCGCTCTACGGTGACACCAGAAAGCCGACTCCCCAGATGCTGGCCGGTATCGATGTGCTCGTCTACGACATGCAGGATATCGGCTGCCGTAGCTACACTTATATCAGCACGATGGGGAAGTGCCTTCAGGCCTGTGCGGAGCAGGGTAAGGAATTCATCGTTCTGGATCGTCCGAATCCTCTCGGAGGCAATCGTGTGGAGGGACAGGGGATCGATCCGAAGTGGATCTCTTTTGTTGGGCAGTTTCCCGTTCCCTATGTCCATGGACTGACGGTGGGCGAGCTTGCTCTCATGGCGAACTCCAAGGGCTGGATGGGGCCTAAGGCCAATCTTCAGGTGGTGAAGATGCATGGTTGGAACCGCTCGATGACCTGGCCGATGACGGGCCTACACTGGGTGCCTCCTTCACCCAACATTCCCAATGAGATGTCCCCGAGTTATTACGTGATCACGGGTGTCGTTGGAGAGCTTGCGGGAGGGCTCGACCAGGGGCTCTTTTCTCCAAAAGCGTTTCAAGTTCTCGGAGCCCCTTGGGTGAAGCCTCAGATGGTCTCCTCCCTCAGGGCGAAGTGTGAAAATATCAAGGTGGAGCCGACCGTGACCGCTTCGGGGCCTGGTGTTATCTATTATACCAATCCCGGTGGGGGAGGTGATCTCGGAGCGGCCGCCCTCTACACGCTTGCCGAGTGTAACAAAGAATCTCACGGAATGATTTTCAGCAAGGCGAGCAAGTCTAAGATCGATCTCTTCCAGAAAGTCTATGGCAGTGACACGATCCGCCGCGAGTTGGCCACCAAGCGCCCCGAGCAGATTGTGGCCTCCTGGCAGCCGTTCTTGAGCCGCTTTCGCTCAGAGAGACAGCCTTATCTACTTTATTAGAACGGTAGACTGAAGGTTGAAGATTGTTAGGAGAGATCAGACGATATCAAACTCAAACAGGAATCACTCCCCCATGGCTATCAACAGAATACCCGGCCATATCGAACGGGTTGGCGTGTTCGGTGGAAGCTTCGACCCAATTCATCTTGGTCACCTCATTCTTGCGGAGGCGGCGCTAGAGGAATTGCAACTGGAACGAATCATTTTCATTCCTGCAGCACTCTCACCTTTCAAGACGGAGCGCCCTCCCACCGCATCTAATGAATCACGACTAGCCATGCTCCGAGAGGCGATTGCGGCGGAAGCTCGTTTCTCGGTGGATGATCGCGAACTTCATCGCGAAGGACCCTCTTACACCATCGATACTGTTCGAGAACTGCTCGGTGATTATCCAGGAGTGCGTTTCATTTATCTCATCGGAGCCGATAATCTGAAGGATCTTCCGAGGTGGCATGAGATCGGGGAACTCCGGAACCTGCTTGATTTTGCAGTGCTCGATCGCGGTAAGGCTCCCGAGTTGGAATTCTGTGAACTCCCGGTGATTTGCCGTCGCATTGATCTTTCCTCCACGGAAATCAGGGGCCGATTAGCCAAGGGGCTTTCCATTCGCTTTATGGTGCCCGAGCGGGTATACGATTTCATCATGATCCATCACCCGTACCGCGATTTTCTCCATGGCAACTACTAAGAAGCTGCCATCCGTTAAGAAGCCCAAGGCTTCCGTTCCACTCAGGAAGGTCGTGAAGGAGAAAAAGGTTAAGGTTAAGGAAATCAAAAAGATCGTAAAACTCGACCCCGAGGAGTCTCTCGTGCGAATGTGCGCTGAGGGGGCCCTCGACAAGAAGGCTGAGGATGTCGTTGTCCTCGATATGAGGAAGATCTCTTCCTTTACCGATTTCTTCCTGATCGTCTCTGGCACTTCGGAACCCCAACTTAAAGCCATCGCGGGGTCCATCCGCGAGAAGGTTCGCTCCGTCACCGGACTCCGCCCGATAGCTGAGGATGGATTCCCAATCAGCCAGTGGGTCATCATCGATTATGGCAGTGTAATCATACACATCTTCCATAAGGACAAGCGTGATCTCTACGGTCTCGAATCTCTCTGGGGAGATGCAGGACGACTGGAGATCGAGGCTTCCTAGAGAGCGGGAATCATTTCGGGAGCTCTAGATCGCATGGATTGGCTTGAGGAAATCCTGGTGCAGTGTCCCCAGTGCGGGGAAGAATTCGCCATTCAAATCGAGACAGCCGAGGATGGTATCGTCGAAATGATTGAGGACTGCGCCGTCTGCTGTCGTCCTTCCACGGTGCGGATCACGACAGAGAAAGGGGAAGCGATAGCGGTGGATGTAGTCGCTGCATGATTCACTCTTTTTTTAATGCTTCAGGTTTCAGCTTTCAGGTTTCATCCTTCATTCATGTCAACGCAGTGTGATGCTCTGGCGCGTCTTTTTCGCGACGATGATCCTCGGACGGTCGGTCTTGTGAAGGAGCAGTTGGTCCTCAAGGGGGAGAGTGTTGTGCCGGATCTCCGGAATCTTGTGAATGCTGATTCGGCAATCATTGCAGCTCATGCGCAGGAAGTTCTCCATGCTATTGCGGGCAAGAAAGCTGCGGCTGAGCTGGAAGCTCTTTTGAAAGAGGATGAGATCCCTTTGGAGCAGGCCTCTTGGCTGATTGCCAGCGCTTTGATGCCTTGGATCGATCTGGAGGAATGCCGCGCTATGGTTGATGGTTGGGGTAGCGAGTTAGGCAAGCGAATCGCCGTTGGTGAATCTGATCCGGTCAGCGTGCTGACCCGTTTTATGCATGGGGAACTGGGGTTCGACGGCAATGCGAGCGACTATTACAATCATGAGAATTCCATCCTGCCGTGCGTGATGGAGAATCGGCGCGGGTTACCTCTCACTCTCACCCTTCTCTACACATTCGTTGCGGCTCGTGCGGGCGTAACACTGCATGGGGTGAATCTCCCTGGTCATTTTATAGCCCGCTGCGGCGAGACCTATTTTGATCCCTTTCATTCCGGACGTATCCTTTCCCTTGCAGACTGTGCCGACATTCTGGCGCGTCAGAAGATTGAATTGAGCGACGAACATCTGGAAAACCCAGGATCCAGGGAGGTTCTCGCCAGGATGCTTGCCAATTTGGCTCACGCCTATGCAATAGAAGAGGCTGTATGGCAGAAGGGAATGGTCGACCGCTGGCTCGGTATCGTGACGGGGGCCGAGCAATGACCCCACTTCCTTTACGCCTGGAGGTGCTGAATACAGGTAGCGAACTCTTGCTCGGGAGCGTTCGTGACGCACATCTCTCGTGGTTTGGCCGGGAGCTCTTTCCTCTTGGACTCAGAATCACACGCCAGACCACCGTGCCCGATGGTGCACCAATCCGGGATGCCCTACTGGAGGCTTTTGCCCGAACAGATGTCATTATTGTGACCGGTGGCCTGGGACCGACAACCGATGACATTACCCGCGAACTGGTAGCTGAACTTCTGGGGAGAAAGATGCTTCCCCACCCCGAGACACTGGAACGTATTCAGGAGCGGTGCAGACGCCGGGGGTTTGCTTTTCAGCCCCGCATGGAGCGTCAGGCGATGGCTCCCGAGGGGGCAACTGTTCTCCCGAATGACAATGGTACGGCACCCGGTCTCTATCTTCCAGCAGTGGAAGGGATCTCCTGGTCCTCTCCCCATCTCTTCCTCTTGCCAGGGCCTCCCCGAGAGTTGCAGCCGATGGCCATTGCCCATGTGCTTCCTGTCTTGAAGGAATTAGCCGAACGCCATTCCGGGGGTATCTCCCAGGAATGTCGCATTTACAAGGTTGTCGGAATGGGTGAGTCGATGGTTGAGGCAAAAATCGGATTGGAACTCTCCAAGCGTGGAGATCTTGAGGTTGGCTATTGTGCGCGGCCCAACGAGGTCGATTTCCGCCTCATCGGTCCTCGAGACATTCTCGACCAAGTGGAGCCGTCTGTTCTGGCCGTGGTGGGAGATTATTTGGTTTCGGGAGATGAGAAATCCATGGAGGAGATCGTTGTTCATCTGCTTGCGGAACGGGGAATGACGCTGGCCACAGCAGAATCCTGCACCGGTGGGCATCTTGCCAATCGCCTCACGAATGTTCCGGGTGCTTCGAAGGTCTTCCTAGAGGGATTTGTGACCTACAGCAACCGATCAAAGTCAGATTTGCTGGGGGTTGATTCTGGGTTGATTGAGTCGCACGGTGCAGTCAGCGAGCAAGTCGTACGTTCCATGGCGGAGGGGGCAATGCAAAAAAGTGAGGCCCGTTATGCCATTGCCACCACAGGCATTGCCGGTCCGGATGGTGGGACGTTGGAAAAACCGGTCGGCACCGTTTGGATCGCACTTGCTGAAGAAGGAAAGGTGACCGAATCCTGGAAGGAGATCATTCCCGTAGATCGTATTACCTTCAAGCAAGTGGTCTCACAGTCGGCTCTTGACCGACTAAGGAAAAGGTTGAAAGGTCCCGCGACCTCCTGAGTATATCTTTTCATGAACGAGACTCTTTCCATGGTCCCCATCTCACCTGCCGCCGAGGAGATACGACTTGGCGAGGACTCTCGCCGCGAGCGCTTTTGGAAGCTCTGGGGCACCTATCTCTCCGAGCGGCAGTGGGGAACGGTGCGCGAGGATTACTCGGGTAACGGGGATGTCTGGAATTCTTTTTCCTTCGATCACTCACGCAGTCGAGTGTATCGGTGGGGCGAGGATGGGCTACTTGGTCTGAGTGATCGCTTTGGCCGTCTCTGTTTCGGGATTGCGCTCTGGAATGGAAAGGATCCGATACTCAAGGAACGTCTTTTTGGGCTCTCAGGGCCTCAGGGTAATCATGGGGAGGATGTCAAGGAACTCTACTACTACCTGGACGCCACACCGACTCATTCCTACTGCAAGGGACTCTACAAATATCCCCAGGCAGAGTTTCCCTATGCTGACCTAGTAGCCGAGAATGGACGTCGTTCTCATCTGCAACCTGAGTACGAGCTTGTCGACACGGGCGTCTTTGATCAGAACCGCTACTTCGATGTGCAGGTGGAGTATGCGAAGGGGTCGATCAAGGACATCCTGATCAAGGTCACGATCAGCAACCGGGGGCCGGATCAGGCGGATCTCGTTTTTCTCCCGACCCTCTGGTACCGGAATACGTGGGCTTGGGGGCAGATCAGTGAGGAGTGCCTCGTAGAACCTAAAATCTCTATTGCGAGACCCGGAACAGTTTCTGCCGTCCATGCCGTGATGGGTGAGTACGAGATGACTTTTGAGAAGGGCCCTGACGCTAAACTCCCTGAATTTCTTTTCACAAATAACGAGACTAATACCCAACGTCTCTACGGGGAACCATTGGCTCGTCCCTATGTGAAGGATGCCTTTCATGATGCGGTGATCGGAGGAAAAGCCGATGCGGTCAATCCGGAGCAATTCGGCACGAAGACTGCAGGCCGTTATAACCTTACAATTCCGGCTGGGGGCTCCATCGTGCTGAGAATGAGGTTGACCGAAAAGGGGGCGGCTCAAGGCGAGCCGCTGGACGACAGCTTTGAGGATATTTTTGCGGCAAGAATTGAGGATGCGGAAGAGTTCTACAGCAGCAAGGTGGCTCCCTCATTGAGTACCGAGCAGAAGAATGTTACCCGTCAGGCTTATGCGGGACTTCTTTGGTCGAAGCAATTTTACAATCTGGTTCAGAGCGAGTGGGCGAAGGGGGATTCTACAGAACCTTCTCCTCCCCCTGGACATTCGGTGCGCAATGAGGATTGGGAGAACATCTTCAACCGGGATGTCATCTCGATGCCCGATACGTGGGAATATCCCTACTACTGCTCCTGGGATCTCGCCTTCCACACAGCAGCGCTTGGAAGAGTCGATCCCGTCTATTGCAAGGATCAGCTGATCCTACTTCTCCGAGAATGGTACACACATCCGAATGGCCAGATGCCCGCTTACGAGTGGAACTTCTCTGATGTGAATCCTCCAGTTCATGCCTGGGCAGCGCTCCGGCTTTATTATCAGGGAGTTCTGGCTGGGGTGCCCGACAACGACTTTCTGGAGAAGGTTTTCCAGAAACTCCTGATCAATTTTACCTGGTGGGTGAACCGGAAAGATAGCAATGGAAACAATCTGTTCGAGGGTGGATTTCTGGGCTTCGATAACATCTCTGTTTTCGACCGATCCAAGCCGCTACCCACCGGTGGAGTACTGAAGCAAGCGGACGGGTCTTCGTGGATGGCCTTCTACTGTCTGACGATGCTGCGTATATCGCTGGAACTCGCCGTGCATAATCCTGTCTATGCCGACATGGGTACGAAATTCATCACCCATTTTGCCCGTATCGTCGAGGCGATGAATGAGTTCGGCGGGACAGGTCTCTGGGACGAGGAGGACGGCTTTTACTACGACCATCTTCAACTCGGTAAGCAAAGCATTCCGATCAAGGTTCGCTCGATTGTCGGATTCATCCCGATGTTTGCCACGAGTTATGTGACATCAGAGCAACGGAATATGAATCCGGGATACAAGAATCGTCTTCAATGGTTCATTAAAAACAGGCCTAGCCTTGCCTCTACGCTTTTAGAAATCAACGGGCTTGCCAGCTTTGATCCCGATGGACTCCATTTGCTAACGGTCACTCCGAGAAAACGCCTGGAAAAGATCCTGCGCTACATGTTCGACGAGGAGGAGTTTCTTTCGCCCTACGGCATTCGCTCTGTCTCCAAGTACCACGAGAAACACCCCTACACCTACACGGTGAACAGCCAAGTCTACTCGGTCGATTATGAGCCCGGTGAGGGGAAGACCGGCATGTTCGGTGGGAACTCGAACTGGCGCGGTCCCGTTTGGATGCCGATCAACTTCATGATTATCAAGTCCCTCGAGACCTACGACCATTTCTATGGCGATAGCTTCAAGGTGGAATTTCCAACCCGTTCTGGCAACTGGATCACTCTAGGTCAAGCCGCTCGACTTCTTGCGGAGAGGGTCTCCTCAATCTTTCTTCCGAATGAGTCGGGCAACCGGCCTTGCCATGGGGGTGATGATCGCTACGCTCATAATCCGCACTGGAAGAACCTTGTGCTCTTCAATGAATATTTCCATGGGGAGACAGGTAAGGGACTGGGGGCATCGCATCAGACGGGTTGGACCGCACTGGTGGCCGAATTGCTGGCCAACGATATCTGAGATATATTTCACAGGGCTTCATGTGACGGCCTTGTCATTTTCTATGAATCGACTCGCGGGATGTCCAAGACTTCGCTTATCTCTCCTTTAGTTCACTTTTTTCTCTAAACAAAAAACCAGTAAAAATCCCCAATGAAACTCGAAGGAAAAATCGCACTCGTTACAGGCAGCGCGCAAGGAATCGGACAGGCCATCGCTATCCGTCTTGCCCAAGAGGGAGCTGACATTATTGTGGATGATCGAACTCTTGGGCAGAGCGCGCAGGAGACCGCCGATGCAATTACGGCGCTGGGTCGCAGGGTGCACATGATTCAGGGTGATCTTGCCAATACGGAGGACGATCGCCGCGTCATCGCCGAAGGAGTCGAGAAGATGGGTAAGATCGACATTCTCGTGAACAACGCCGGCGTCGAAAAACACGCCGATTTCTGGGATGTCACCGAGAAGGATTTCGATTTTGTCCTTCAGATCAATCTGCGCGGAACCTTCTTTATCACTCAGGATTTCGTGAATCACCTGCGCGCCACGAATCGTCCTGGTCGGGTCATTAATATCAGCTCCGTGCATGAGGAGCTGCCATTCCCTCACTTCTCTACCTATTGCGCCAGCAAGGGAGCCCTGAAGATGCTTTGCCGCGACCTTGCTGTGGAACTCGGCCCCCTCGGGATCACGGTCAATAATATCGCTCCCGGCGCCATCGCGACCCCCATCAATACAGCCCTGCTGAACAATCCCCAGCTTCTGGCCCTCCTTGAATCAAAGATCCCGCTCGGACGCCTCGGTAAGCCGGCCGACGTTTCGGGACTTGCCGCTTTCCTTGCCTCAGATGATGCCTCCTATGTCACGGGAGCCACCTTCGTTGTGGATGGCGGGTTACTGCACAACTATCACGAGCAGTAGATCACGACATACCCCGGGGTGATTTCGGTCGGCAGGTGATAGCTATTTACGGATCAGTTCCAAAGCCGTCTGGAAGGGCTGGCTTGGAACCTTAATCGAACCGTCCAGCGGCATACTCATCTCGCAGATCAGGAAGATCGCCCCCGCAATGCTAATCGAGCAGAACAGGAGCACGATGGTGACGGTTCCATTGCGCGGTGAGAAAATCCCGTAGACGAATGTCAGAAAGGTGATCCAAAAGACCGGGATCACCACCAAAGGCATGGGAAGCTTGGAGGTCGACTCCACCGTGATTTGCCAGCGCTCCCTGTTCAGATCAGCCGCAATGGCTATGGCATTGCTTTTCATCTCAAGTTGCGCGGGGGTTTTTGCTTCTAGGTCGGAGATCCAGCTGATGAGCGCGAGGATTGTTGATTCCTCCTTGAAGGCTACGGAACTCTTCTTGCTCGCCTTTGCATCCTCGGGCCAGATGTCATTCTTGATTCTGGTGACGCGGTCAAGTAGAGCCTGACGGAGAGGTTCTGCTCCCGGCCCGTAGGTACGCAGCGTCCGATCCAGATTAATCGTGTTGGCCGCTGCCTCGTTTACCAGGGCATTGACGCGATCGTAGGATCCCTTGGAGGAAGAGACTAGGAGCCCCAGGATCAAGGCCGCCATGGTGGCGATGAGGCCCGCGCCGAGCTTTACGCTATCCTGAGATTCCTTACTGAGGTGATGAGCGGGAATAAAGCGCTGGATCAGCATGCCAATCACCGCCCCTCCGAAAATGCAGAGAAAGGCCATCGAGGCGATGAAGTAGGAATTCATTCTGCGACTCTATGCTGATTGAGGTAAGAAATTAAATGGAAAGCGAGCCGGTGGATACGGACTGGGTTCCAGAGCTCAGATATCGGATGGCTCCACAAGCTGCCCGCGTTCCAGTTGCAAAGCAGCCCTGCAGGAGATAGCCACCCGTGGATGCTTCCCAATCGATCATTTCACCAGCAACGAATAGGCCGGGGTGTTTCTTGATCATCAAATCATCATTCAATTCTGATTGCTCGACTCCACCAGCGGAGGAGATGGCCTCGGCGATCGGTCTGGGGCCGGTGAGGGGAATTGGTACGGCCTTGGTAAAAAGGGCCAAGGCATAGAGATCAGCTCTTGCTTCAGCGGGCGCTAAGGTGCGGAGAATGGTGTGAGCGGCATTTCCGAGACGCCAGGCTTTCTTGGATGAGCTGATAAAATCACCTGAATATGAGGATAACTTCTGCACTAATTCCTCAACTGAAAAAGTGGGCTTTAGATCTACGGTGATGAGCGGTTGGCTCATCGACCTCAAGGAATGCCCTAACTGGTAAATGGCTCCTCCTTCCAGTCCATAGGAAGTAATCATCAGCTCACCATGGATGGTGGTGTTTCCTGCGGTAACGATGATATTTTTCAGAGGCTCGCCCTGCGCTAATCTGATAATCTCTGGATGCCAATTTACTTCCCAGCCACAATTGGCCGCTCGGAAGGGGGCAACGGAAATCCCGAGATTCTGCAAAAGAGGGATCCATTTCGCATCAGAGCCGGTTTTGGGCCATGAGGCTCCCCCAAGAGCAAGGATAACCGCATCGGAAATTGATGAGGTAACACCATCTGGATGAGAGAACTCGAGATGTATTCGGCCATCCTGAGAATTGATATGCCGTAAACAATGGCGCACCTCAAACTTGACCCCTTTAGAGCGCAGTCTTTGGATCCAACGCCGCAGTAGAGGAGCTGCCTTGAACTCCTTAGGGAAAATCCTCCCGCTTGTCCCGATAAAGGTCTCAATCCCAAGCCCGGCGGCCCAGTCTCGGGTATCCTGATTACTGAAGTCGCTCAGAAGTGATGTCCAGTATCCAGATTCAAAGCTTCCTTGGTACTGTTTCGAAAACCGCTCCAAGCTGTCCGAATGGGTTAGGTTCAAGCCTCCATGGCCGGCTACCAGGAATTTCCGACCTACGGAAGGCATTCCTTCAAAGAGAGTGACTTTCAGGCCTGATCTGCTCGCTCCCTTAGCAAAGATTACGGAAGCCATTTCGGCCGTCATGAGTCCCGCAGGGCCACCACCAACGATGGCGATATTCATTGCTAAGAAGTTTCTGGAAAGTCGATATCCTGAATATTAAAACGTAAAAAATTTCTATCCAGTTGTTCTTAAGCCGCTTGCAATTGCGTTAATGGAGAGCAGGACGCGTGGAAGCAGTGCGTCCGCCTTGGCTGGGTTTTCCGTGCGTGCTGCCCTCCATTCCTTGATCGTGACGATCTGCTGCTCATGGAGCAAGGCCAAGGCTCGTGCTCGCAGTTGGAGAGTTTTGCCCATGCGAGGACGCCTCTCCTCAAGACTTCCCCCAAAGACCTTACGGAGCTGTTCCTGGGTGCGCTGAAATTCCTCGGAGATGATGTTGAAGATTCTTTCGCGGATTTCCTTATCTGTAACGAGGGCTGCATAATCCCTCATGATCGGGATATCCGCACTAGCCATGTTAGTCTCTACATTCGAGAGGACATAATATAGGAAAGAATAGTTCCTAACTTCGGCTTGAAGTGTTTTGAAGAGCTCCGGTTGATCCTTCTCCAAAGCTTCCAGGGCGCTGCCGACACCGAACCACCCAGGCAGGTAGTAGCGGCACTGGTTCCAGCTGAAGACCCAAGGGATGGCTCTCAGGTCGGCTAGGCTACGCTGACCGGAGCGGCGCTTGGGGCGTGAGCCGATACGACTCGACTCCAGGGCGTCAATCGGGGTCGCCTGGTCGTAGAAGGTTATGAACCCAGGTGCGTCGATCAGGGCCCGATAGGCCTTGCGGCTTTCCTTGGCCAGATCATCGGCAATATGCGAGCATGTTGCGGTTTCCCGTTCCGGGCGCTTACCCGCGAGTGAGATGCCGGTGACGCCGGCTAATAGAAGTTCCAAGTGATATGTTGCTGTCGAGATGTCGGCGTATTTCTGAGCGATCGTCTCTCCCTGTTCTGTCATCCGATGATCACCCTGCAACGCGCCCGGAGGAAGGGCATCCAGGAAGAGGTGAGTGGGGCCAGCCCCGCGACTGATTGTGCCTCCTCTCCCGTGGAAGAAGCGCAGAGCGACACCTGACTCGGCTGCGACTCTTGTCATGGCCTGCTGTGCTTCATGCAGTCCCCACTGGCTGGCCAGAATTCCGCAATCCTTGTTGCTATCGCTGTAGCCAATCATCACCTGCTGGACCGGTAGTCGTCCTTCCCGGTGGATAAGGGAGGCCTTGGCAACAGGTTCGGATAGAAACTCGCTGATCAATGAGGGGCTGCGCTCCAGATCGTCGAGTGTTTCAAAGAGAGGCACGATGGGCAGGGGTGAGGAGAGGATACTGTCTTTCCAGTCGGTCAGTCCGGCCTCGCGGGCTAGGATGGGAATGACAAGCAGATCGGAAAGCTGACGGGTCATGCTCACAATCAGGGCTCCGACTCCCTCGCGACCATGTTCACGGATGTGCTCGCGTAGGGTATCGTAGCAGCTGAAAACTGCATCGGCCTCGGCACCGAGTCCCAGATAATGGTTCGCTCCCAGGAATGGTCGCGGTGAGCGGAGTTCCTCATGAAGGAAAGAAAGACGCTTTTCTTCACTCCATGTGGGAAAGTTCTCCCCGTCGGGAATGTTGGCCGCTTTCAGAAGCTGAGCCATCGCAAGATCGTGCGTGTTGCTATTCTGCCTGATATCGAGCTCAGCGAGATGAAATCCGAAGACGTCGAGGATCCGTAGCAACGGCCAGACAGTTTCGCGGATGAGACGCTGGCCTCCGACTTCCGCAAGGCTTTCCTGTAGGATGGTGAGGTCGGCGGCGACTTCTTCCGGGCGACGATAGCGTGCTCCAGACTCGGCGATCCAGGCACGATCCGCGGCACCGATTTGCAGGGGGAGGCGTCCCTGGATAAGCAGTACGAGCTGTCGCCATGGCTCACCCGGATAGCGTGCTATGATCTGATCGCCCAAAGGGCCAAGCTCACCGCGGAGCACTGCTACCCTGTCGATCAATTGCTGGGAGGCTTTCTGGAAATGACTGGAGAGGGGAAGAGCCTCGGCAAGAGTATCGAGTTGGCGGTGCAGGACGATTAGGGCATTGAGACGCAACTCCCGCAGTGTTTCGTCCGTTACCTTGGCGGTGACAAAGGGGTGTCCATCACGGTCCCCTCCGACCCATGTTCCGAAACTGAGATGGGGACGACTCTCCGGTCCCCCCATTAGTTCTAGGGGAAAGCCAAGCTCATTCCATGCCCAGCGAAGGCGCATATCGAGACGCGTGACCACTCCGGGAAGAATGTCCCTAAGATAAAACATGACGGCACGCCTCTCATCGGCAACATCTGGCTGATCCAAGAAGATCTCTCCGCTTCTCCAAAGTCTCTCCAGGCAGATCTTAATCTTCCGTCGTATCTCCAGACGTTCGCTGGGAGTGAGGTCTACCCGGTCGAGTTCGGAAAGGAGCTGATGGATCAGACGGTGCTGGTCGAGAACCGCTCCGCGTTTTGCTTCAGTTGGGTGGGCTGTGAATACCGGTTCCACGCGGACACCTGGCAGATAGGCCGCAATCTCCTCAGGGGTCCATCCTTTCTGCTGAAGGCGTGAGAGCTGGTCACCCCACAGGCCGCGTCCGGAGACAAGTCCCTCGTGGATCTCGCGCTGGCGGCGTGTCCGTTCCGCGGCATTCGCCTCGACGATATTGAGAAGCTGGAAAGCAATCGAATAAGCCTGCTCAAGCCCTCTTGATCCCCCGGATCCAGTTTCCTCACCGTTTAGCCAAGGAAGGCGTTTTCTGGTCTCCTCCTCACCGAGTTCCCCAAGGACCTCTTGCAGGCAGGTCATGAGTTCCCTTAGGTCGTGGTCGATCTTAGCGAAGCCGTCGTTGAGGTAATGTGGTTCCATCAGAATTAAAGGTCATGATTGCCGTAGCAGGCGAAAAATCCAACCTAACAGAACAAAAAGAGCAAAAACTTTGCCAACCCTAGCTTTACGGGCAGTTTGGCTCCCTAGTGAGAAAATCAACTGAGCGAAGGCCTGCGCTTGTGCCATTCGGTTGACTGCTCGTAGGCATGGCCGATGCGGAGGAGGCGACTCTCACCGAAGGGGCGTCCGAGAAGCTGGAGACCAACAGGGAGGTCGACGCCATCGCGAATGGAAAAACCACAGGGGAGGCTCAATCCGCAGATGCCGGCGAGATTCGTCGCGATGGTGAAGATATCAGCTAGGTACATCTTGAGCGGATCGTCGGTCTTTTCCCCAAGTCGGAATGCGGTCTCTGGAGAGGTGGGAGAGACGATGGCGTCGACCTTGGTGAAGGCCTGGTCGAAGTCACGGCGGATGAGAGTACGGACCTTCTGGGCACGCAGGTAATAGGCGTCGTAGTAGCCGCTGCTCAACACGTAGGTGCCGAGAATGATTCGGCGCTTTACCTCACGCCCGAATCCCTCTGCGCGAGTCTTCTCGTAGAGCGAGAGTAGGTCCTTGGCCTCGGAAGAGCGGCGTCCATAACGAACTCCGTCGAGTCGGGCTAGATTGGCCGAGGCCTCGGCAGTGGCAATGATGTAGTAGACCGCAACGGCATACTCTGTGTGGGGCAGGGAGATCTCCACCGGCTCGGCACCCAGGGAGACGAGTTGTTGGATCGCGGCATCGACGGAGGAGCGGACACCCGGTTCCATGCCGTCGACGAAGTATTCCTTGGGCACACCAATACGCAGGCCCTTGAGATCACGACCAATCTCCGCGGTAAAGTCCTCATCGGGAAGTTCCAGCGAGGTCGAGTCATGAGGATCCTTGCCTGCCATGGCATTGAGCAGGATGCCGCTGTCCTCGACAGTCGAGGTGAGGGGGCCAATCTGGTCGAGCGAGGAGGCGAAGGCGATCAGGCCATAACGTGAGACACGGCCATAGGTCGGTTTGAGCCCCACGCAGCCACAGAGAGCGGCTGGCTGACGGATCGATCCGCCCGTGTCGGAGCCGAGTGTGGCGAGGGCTGTTCCCGAAGCCACCGCAGCAGCGGAGCCGCCGCTCGATCCACCGGGAATACGATTGAGGTCCCAAGGGTTGCGCGTTGGATGGAATGCGGAGTTCTCGGTGGAGGATCCCATGGCTAATTCGTCCATGTTCATCCGTCCGAAAGGAATGGCTCCCGCACCGCGCAGACGGGTGATAGCTGTTGCGTCATAAGGAGCTGTGTACCCATCCAGAATCCGGGAAGCCGACTGGAGTGGCTGTCCAGCAACGCTTATCGCATCCTTGATCCCGATCGGAATGCCTCCGAGCGGCTTGGAGAGATCGGCTGTAGAGGCCTCCTTCTTAGCTGTCTCCAGATCCCGTTCGATGTAAGCGCCGATCGAAGAATCCACGGAGGCGATGCGCTGTTCGAGACACTCAAGTAACTCGACGGGGGAGATTTCCTTGGAACGGAGTAACCGGCGTGTCGCTGCGATACTTTGGAAAGGGGTGTAAGAGGACATAGAAAATTAGGAGATTGGAGATAGGAGATAGGATATGTTGAACCAAGTCGCCGGGGAGCAGCGCGGCAGACTACGAAGCAGTCGTAACCCGAAGGGCGGCACGGCTTGCCGGGAGGCAAGTGCCGGCAAAAGGTGATACGAGTTTTTGAGAGTCACGCAAAAAAGCTAGGGGAAGTGACTAGTCGAGAACCTTGGGGACGACAAAGAGTCCGTTTGCGTTATGCGGGGCGTTTTCCAGAATCGTTTTCTTGAGAAGACTCTCCGTGACTGCATCTTCACGGATCACGTCAAAGACTGTGATCGCATGGGCAGTCGGCTCGATGCCTGAGATATCGAGTTTGTTCATCTGCTCCACGTGATCGAGAATGCGGCCAAGCTGAGGGCCGAAAATCTCAATCTCCTCAGGTGTGACTTCAAGCCGTGCAAGACGCGCAAGATAGGGGACGTCGATTGTGTGATGGGGTGCTTCTGTGGACATGGCGTGGAAAAGGTCAGAGACTAATTTGGGAATGTGGAAGGTTCAAGGGATTAGCCGCCGAGAGATAGGTAGCGACCGCGCAAGTACGAATCGGTCATTCCGGCCACGTAATCCGCTGTCACTCGGGCGAGTCCGTCCCGGTTACACCTGCTGAGAGTGCGTTCGCCGAGCTTGTCGGGGTGATTCATCAGGTCGGCAAAGACCGCCTCCATCTGGCGGCAGGCATTTTCATTGGCATCATGCACTTCGGGATGACGATAGAACTTCTCGTAGAGATGCCTTCGGAGAGCGGCGTTGCGGGATTTTAGATCGAATGAATACCCGATCAGACGGGTGGGATGATGACGAACTTCCCCGACGCTTGAGACGCCCGAGGCAATGATGAATGCACGACTTGTCTGCACAAGATCTTCAACCTCCCGGTTGATAAGGCAGCGTAGGATGAATTTGCGATGGGTACGGGGACCGGATGAAGCGAGCATTCCTTGAGATTCCTGCAATGCCTTGGCGGCGGCTTCACGCCAGAGGTCGAGGGCCAGGAGGTCCTCCTCGGAGAGAAGCCCGGAGGCGAGTCCATCCTCAAGATCGTGACTGTAGTAGGCGATCTCGTCGGCGATATTGGCCACCTGTGCTTCCAGGGAAGGGCTCGGGTAGCGCGAGCCGTCATGCGCCACGAGTTCGCGGTGATGTTTCTTCAATCCCTCCAGAACCTCGTGGGTGAGATTGAGTCCGTGGTGCTGGGGGTAGCTCTCCTCGAGGGTTTCGACAACACGCAGGCTCTGCTCGTTATGATCGAAGCCTCCGTGATCCTTCATAAGGCGGTCGAGGGTCTCCTCCCCGGCATGGCCGAACGGGGGGTGTCCCAGGTCATGGGCGAGGGCGATCGACTCGGCCAGATCCTCATTGAGTCCAAGCGCCCGTGCAACGGTCCTGCTGACCGAGGCAACCTCGATTGTGTGGGTGAGGCGCGTACGGTAATGGTCACCCTTGCCGTTAAGGAACACCTGCGTCTTGCCATCTAGCCTGCGGAAGGAGGTGCCGTGAACGACCCGGTCCCGGTCGCGTTGGAATGGTGACCTAAAAGGGTGTTTTGTTTCGGGAAAAGGACGACCGACACTTTCCGAAGCCTTTTGCGCGTAGGGAGCAAGTAGGGCTTCGCGTGGATCGGGGGAATGTGTCATGGAACGGAGTTATGAATTCTCGCGCAGAGGCACAGAGGAGCGAGAGGAAGATTCGCTGATTAATCGATAAAAATGGAGAAAGGGGTGCAAGTCCGTAGCTCTATCTGTTTTCTGTTTTTATACAAATATCTCTGCGCCTTTGCGCCTCTGCGGGAGATTTCCTAAGCTAAACGTTGAATCGGAACTCCATGACGTCGCCGTCCTTGACCTCGTATTCTTTGCCTTCAATGCGGAGCTTGCCTGCTTCGCGGCACTTTGGGGCAGAACCGAGTGAGTCCAGGTCTGCAAAGGCCATCGTCTCTGCGGCGATGAAGCCGCGCTCGAAGTCGCTATGGATGACGCCGGCAGCCGCAGGAGCCTTGTCACCGGTGCGGATGGTCCAGGCACGAGTTTCCTTGGGGCCGTAGGTGAAGTAGGTGCGCAGTCCGAGCAGTGCGTAGGCTCCGCGGATGAGCTTGCCTACACCGCTGTCGGAGACACCCAGCCCCTCTAGATACTCCTTTGCCTCTTCGGGTGGAAGTTCGGAAAGTTCGCTCTCGATCTGTGCGCTGACAACAACCGTGCCGGTGCCGTGATGTGTCGCGGCGTACTCGACGACGGCCTTCACATGGGGATTGGTGGAATAGTCACCCAGCTCAAGCGGTGCGAGATCCTCCTCGCGTACATTGGTGGCAAATAGCACAGGCTTGGCGCTCAGCAGGAAAAAGCCGGCCATAAGCTTCTTCTCATCATCGGTCAGTTGAGCTGTGTTGGCGGGCTTCCCTTCGTTGAGGTGAGGGAGGAGCTTTTCGCCGAGTTCGATCTCGGCCTTGGCCACCTTGTCGCCAGTGCGTGCGGCTTTGGTCTGGCGCTCGATCCGCTTCTGGACGGTGGCCATGTCAGCAAGGACAAGCTCTGTCGTGATGATCTCGATGTCGCGGACGGGATCTATCGAGCCGGCTACGTGATGAATATCGTCGTTCTCGAAGCAGCGGACCACTTGGACGATAGCATCGACCTCGCGGATGTGGGCTAGGAATTTATTTCCCAATCCCTCTCCCTCGCTGGCACCCTTTACGAGTCCAGCGATATCGACCACTTCGATGGCGGCCG
>Ga0114962_10001306_pt1 | contig 21610 bp, 13 predicted proteins | sample C_130820_MF_Meta_FD_87017 | JGI IMG/M metagenome (GOLD analysis project Ga0114962, IMG submission 87017) | Freshwater microbial communities from Lake Croche, Canada to study carbon cycling - C_130820_MF_MetaG | ecosystem: Environmental > Aquatic > Freshwater > Lake | place: Lake Croche, Canada... | reverse complement strand
TAGAGATTACCCGAGGAGACCCTAATCTCCGGGCGTTTACGATTTCGCCGCAAACGTATTCTCTGAGTGGAACTTTCGGATTGAACCCGCCGACGACCAACTCAACAGGTGCATTCACGTATACCAGCGGAAACACGTCGGTGGCAACTATTGCGGGAGGTATTGTTACCCTAGTTGGCGCGGGTTCGTCCGTAATAACCGCGTCTGAAGCGTCGTCGAATAATTATGAGGGGGGAAGTATAACCGCCACATTAGTGGTTAATAAAGGTAATCCCAATGTCAATTCATTCAGCATTCCACCACAGACGTATTCACTAAGCGGTTCTGTTGTATTGACCCCGCCGTCGACCAACTCAACAGGCGCGTTTACGTATAGTAGCGGAAACACGTTGGTTGCGGTAGTCTCTGGAAGCAGTCTGACCATTACGGGTGCGGGTAGTTCTCAGATAACGGCATTCGAGGCATCGGATAACAATTACACGGCTGGAAGTACAACTGCAACATTGACTGTTAATCAGGGAACACCGTCCATTACCAACTTCTCCATTCCACAGTTATCGTATTCGGCAAACGGAACATATTTGATAACTGATCCAAGCACTACATCTACAGGCGCATTTACATATACTGTTAGTGACAGCAATGTCGCCACCGTTTCTGGAAAAACGATCAATATAATGAACGTGGGAACCACAACGGTTACGGCAACTGAAGCGTCCACCGATAATTTCACGAGCGGAACTTCGTCGACTTCTCTCGTAATTGTGAAAGCTAATCCGAGTTTCGGTGCGTTCTACATAGCACCCCAGACTTTTTCGGCGGATGGCAGCTATAACATAACACCGCCAACGTCGAATTCTACAGGTACCATCACTCTTCAATCGGGGAATACTGTTGTGGCCACCATGACGGGTAACCGTGCTATATTTGGAAACATTGGAACGTCGATCATTACTGCTAATCAGAGTGCGGTTGGAAACTACAATGCAGGATCAATCACTGCTACTTTGGTTATAAACGCCGCAACACCGACGTACGGGGCGTTTAATATACCTACGTTTTATTATCCTACAACTACGGTTTATACGATAGTCAATCCGACGTCTCAATCCGGTGCGGCTTTTGCGTATTCGTGCGACACACCCAGTGTTGGATACGTTGTGGGAAATACTCTTTATATACAGGGAACTGGAACAGCGATCATTACTGGTTCTCAGAATGCTTACGGCAATTACACATACGGACAATTTACTACAGCCATAACAGTATACAGGGCTTTTCCGACCATCACTGGGTTTACTTTTCCGTCGTCGCAGATTTTTTCGAGCGGTGGTAGTTATACGATAACCAATCCGTCGTCGAATTCGGACGGGGCATTCTCTTATAGCAGTGGAAACACGCAGGTGGCGACAATTACCAGCGGAAACGTCGTGTCATATGTAGGGGTCGGAACTTCGACTATAACGGCTACACAAGCGGCTTCTGGAAATTATCTTAGTTATTCTGTGAGCGCGAACTTTGTGATAAATAGAGGCACAGCACCGATTACATTCTCGTTCACATCGCCAGTTACATACTCACCGAGCGCATCATATGCATTGTCGGCATCATCAAACTCAACAGGTGCATTCACATATGCAACTGCCAACCCATCCGTGGCAACAATCTCAGGTTCCAATTACATTGTACAAGGTGCTGGCGCAACAACCATCACAGTTACAGAGGCATCGGATAATAATTACACATCCAACACGGCAACGGCATCATTAACTGTTGGAAAAGCAACACCAACAATCACATTCTCGTTCACATCGCCGGTAACATACTCAGCGAGCGCATCATATGCATTGTCGGCATCATCAAACTCAACAGGTGCATTCACATACGCAACTGCTAACCCATCCGTGGCAACAATCTCAGGTTCCAACTACATTGTACAAGGTACTGGCGCAACAACCATCACGGTTACAGAGGCATCGGATAATAATTACACGTCCAACACGGCAACGGCATCATTAACAATAAACCAAGCAACACCAACAATTCAATCTTACACAATTGCTGATAAGGCTTACGTCTACGGATCGACGTTCCAGCTTACCACACCTACCTCCAATTCCAATGCCGCGTTTACGTACAGCAGTAACACACCATCTGTTGCTACGGTTTCGGCAACAGGATTGGTTACTATGATCGGACCGGGTCAGGCATCCATAACCATATCACAGGCGGCTACCACGAATTATACGGCAGCGTCTATAACACCAACATTCAATATTTCTGTTTCACAATCATTGACACGTGGTAATATCATGAATGCATTTTCGGGAGTTGCCGGTGTAGCGTTCGACATTAGTTTGAATGGTAATATTAATACGTCAGTTGTCGACAATGTAAACAACATAACATATTTCGGCGGTTCTTTCAGTCAAGTCACATATGGAAATGCAACGTCAAAGACAACTAAAAATTTGAATAACGTGTTTGGATTTAATTCTGTTACGAAAGCAGTATATGCAATGGGTGTTGACCTATCGAACGGAACGAATGGCAACGTTACAGCTATGGTGTTGGATCCTTTTGCGAATTTGTATGTAGGCGGCAGTTTCGTGAATGTCTACGACGGATCCAATTCGGCGCCGTACGTGGCGAACAGCGTGGCAAAATGGAATGTTTCGACATCATCGTGGTCACTCCTAGGAAATGCGGCGGGATACGGTGTTTCAGGATCAGTTTATACGATGACATATGACACCTCGAATGCGGCCGTGTACCTAGGTGGAAATATAACAGCTGTTAAAAGTACAGGAACTGCGGTGAATAATATTGTCAAATGGAATGTGGGTAACAATACATGGTCGGTGTTAGGTAATTCAACCGGAAATGGTGCGTTCACTGCAATAACACAAACCGCATTATCAAATTCGGTTAAGAACGTAACAGCTTCGTTTGCTTACGCAACGAATTCTTGGGGACCGCTTGCCACATCTTACGACGGAAAATATGTTATGATCGCAAATGGAGGAACATCTGGTGGGGCAGGCTTAGCTGGATATATTTATACGTCAACCAATTACGGTATTTCAGGAAGTTGGATACAAATATTCTCGGAACGGAAAAGATTATGGTGTTCAGTTAACATGTCTCACGACGGCAAATATCAATTTGCTTCAGAAGGCACTAGAGATCTTAGTGTTTATATATACGTCTCTTCTAATTATGGTGTAAGCGGCAGTTGGGTATATTCAACAAGTCCAGGTATTGTGCCATGGAATGGTCTCGATACTAACCTTGCAGTGTCTGCGACTGGACAGTATGTAGCAACTGTTACAAATAACCCAGGAACTGGTATTTTTGTATCTTCTAATTATGGTGCATTTTCAAGTTGGGTAAATGTAAAATCGGATTTAGTAACAAATATTCCATCAGGACAATCCGCAGCTGTAGCAATGTCTTATTCCGGTCAAATTATGGGATTTTCAGCAAATAATGATGGCATATTGCTTTCGAGTAGTTACGGTGCAACTGGAACATGGTATCAAGTTTATCCTAGTACTGGTGCTCAAGGACAGTCATTGGCAATGTCAAGCACTGGTCAATACATGTATTTGGGACGTTGGGTGGTAAGCAATACAAGTATATTGATGTCAACGAATTATGGTGCTTCAGGAAGTTGGTATTCAACAACAGTTACTAATACAAATTACGGACGTATAGCTTATAATCAACAAGGCGTTACTACATCGGCAAACGGACAAATTGTAGCATTGGGAACATCAGAAGGTGCTCCATCTGCATTTTTCGTTTCAACCAATTATGGAGCATCCGGAAGTTTCATGATGGTAGCAACCAGTAATAATTTTTATTTTTTCTCTAAAATAACACCCGACGGTAAAAAGGTGTATACATCGACATATTCTTTCAGCAATCAAACAGGAAATGTATTTTCATTAAATATTGTAACACCTGGTATTTTCGCATTGTCATTGGATAATTCACAGAATTTATACGTTGGCGGTACTTTAACCGGATATTACGACTCCAGCTCAGCATTAACCGCCGCTAACCAGGTAGCATATTACAATTCCGCTACAAACCAGTGGTCTCGCATTGGTTCCGCTGCAAGCAGTGGGGTCAATGGAACTGTTTATGCCATGACCTACGACACCTCCAATAATCTTCTGTATGTGGGCGGAAATTTCACCGATGTTAGTGACAATACGAATAAGATATACGGAAATGCTGCTGTATGGAATGTGGCTGGACAAACCTGGACGCCACTTGGAAATGCGACATCGAACGGTGTGAACGATGTAGTGAATGCATTGCAGCTAGACATATCCAGTAACAAAGTATACGTAGGCGGAAGGTTTACCAGTGTGAATGACGCATCTTCTCACTACTACGCAACGAATAACATCGCGGTTTGGGATAACTGTTCGAACCTATGGTACCCTGTGGGTCTTGTAGGAAACGCAGTAGGCACAAATGGTACAAACGGAATGGTGAATGCGATTTCGTATAACACAATACAGAATACACTTTACGTTGGCGGTACATTTAACCAAGTTACCGACGCTTCATCTACATACACCGTAACCAGTATGGCATCTGTAACATATGATCCAAGTCGCAACACCAATTATTACGGAAGAGTACCTTATCTAACATGGAGCATTACCGATTTGTCCCTTACATTTTTGGCAGGAGGAACCTATACAATTCCGACAGCGCCTACATCTGATTCCAGCGGAACATACACGTACAGTACTAACGATACCGCGTTTGGTACTGTTAGCGGTACCACACTCTCATTTTCTACGGCTGTAGGAAAAGCGTTTTTATACGCTACACAGACCGCCAGTGGATACTTTTACGGAAATACGATAGCAGCCAATTTATATGTAAATGGCATTACGCCCGTAATAAGCAATTTCTCGGTACCTAATCAAGCGTACGTCCAAGGAAATGTGGTGGTTATACCACCGCCGACGACGAACTCACCTCTTGGTGGTGGATTTACATACACTAGCGGAAATACATCGGTTCTTACCATATCTGGTGGATCTATGGTTATACAAGGTGGTGGAACAGCTACGATTAGTGTGGTACAGTACGCGTCTGGAAATTACGCACAGTCGAATGCTTTGACATCCGCATCTATACTCGTCGCTCCTCAACGCAGTATAAATAGTAGGTTTACAAACTTGTATTCTCCAAATAATATGCTAGGAGGAAACGCAATGACATTGAACGGGAATGTAAATGCGTCGGCATACGATCCTTCAAACAATATCGTTTACTACGGCGGAGATTTCACTCAACTGACGCTTAATGCAACCAGTAAAAATCCATTATTGGTTAGCTACGATCCCAAACGCGATTTCATGAACTTTTACATAGACAATTTAAATACCTGTGTTGTAGGAAATGCAATTTCTGGAAACAATTACGTTTGCACAACTCAGTTGGACTTAAGCAACAATTTAATATATGTTGGCGGAAATTTCTCTACAGTTACTGATATAGCGGGAACATATAGCGCAAATAGTATAGCCTGTTGGAATTTAAGCACCAATAGATGGTCATTGCTAGGAAATGCGACGTCAAATGGTGTTACGAGAGTAGATCCCTTCAATTACCAAATGTATATGCAATTGGATAGTTCAATGAATTTGTACGTCGGACTGGACGGAACTTCATTTTACGATGCATCTGGATCAATAACTATTAATCGTATTGCAATTTGGAACATTACTACAAATAGATGGAATACACTAGGTAACGCTGCTTCAAATGGTGTCAATAATCCAGTGTATAGCATGACATTTGATAAGACGAATAATCTAATGTACGTCGGCGGTGCGTTCAATACCGTAACAGATGTTTCTGGTACTCTTAGTGTCGGATACATGGCGTATTGGAATTTGACAACATCTAGATGGGGTCGGTTGGGTAACGCTACCGGAAATGGCTTTAATAATGTGGTAAGACACAGTATCATAATAGATACATCACTTAATGTTTATCCAATTGGAGATTACACTGGATTTTACAACAGCAGTACTACATTAACTAGTAGCAATTACATCGCAAAGTATAACTATTCTACAAATACAATAACGGCTGTAGTCGGACCAAGTGGTGGAACAGTAAAACCTTCTTATTCTACTTATGATAGTTCCAGAAACAGAATATATTCGTCCACCGCCACATTGCAATACTATGACATCAGTAATAACATATGGACACCGATGATAATATCATATACGAGCACAAGTAATGTGTACACGAGTTATGACGTATTTACACAAAATCTTTACGTAACCGGTAGAGTATCAACACTTACCGATCTTTCGTCAATTGCACATACATATACTGGCGGATTTAAAGTAAATACAACATCATATTTAGTGAAACCATTGGCTCCCGGATTTGCTTTTAACCATAACGGTACTTGGGGACAGATGATTGGTACACCAACAGTAAATCCTTTGACTGGTATGGTATACTTCGGCTTAAATACTCTAAGTGCAAATAACACTATTCTACCACAGTACAACTATAGCAATATATTAGGATACGATATATCTAATAACAGTTACTTCCCTCTCGGCCAATACAATGCGGCAACTACCCCGGGTGGAACGAACGGTACGGGCTATTTCGTATATGCTCTAGCTGTAGACAGTTCTTCGAATTTATATGTTGGCGGTGCCTTCGGGAATACGTTTGATAATTCCAATGGCAATATGAATACCAGTCGTATCGCAATATGGAAGAGAACAACAAATACCTGGTCTCCACTAGGAGGAAATGCAGCTTCGAATGGTGTTAACGGTACAGTGAATGTCTTGTTATTTGATGCATCGCAGAATTATCTGTATGTGGGCGGAGCTATGAACCAAGGTTCGTATAACGGTATCAACACTACCATCGGTTACGTTGGAAGATGGAATTTAATTACACCTGGATGGTCGTCTCTGGGTGGCAGTTATCCGAATACTACAGTGACTACGTTGGCATGGGGTCTTTCCAACAATTTATACATCGGCGGTGCTTTCACTAGCGTAAACACAACCCCCAGCAGAACAGCGAACAGGATTGCTGTATGGAATGCCACCACGAATATCTGGGGTAATGTAGGTAATGCAACATCGACTGCACAGGCGAATAATACGGTTTACGCATTATCGGTTGATACTAGTAACAATATGTTGTATGTAGGAGGTGTATTTACATCGGTGACGGATACTGCTGCGCGTGCCTATCCTTATATTTCGAAATGGGATATATCCAATTCACTGTGGTCGCCATTGGGTAATGTGACATCGAACGGAACAAATGGACGGGTTAATTCAACAGTAATCGATATTTCTAATCAGTTATTGTACGTTGGTGGTACGTTCACATACGTGAGTGACAATAGTTATACGAATTGGCCGATAAATAATATTGCGGCGTACGATGCTAAATCGAATGGATGGCAGCCGATTGGCAACATATCATACAACGGTACTGGCGGTACCAGTGGCACCGTAAATACCATAACCAGAAACCAGATAAATGGAAATATTTACATTGGTGGAAATTTCACGACGATTTCCGATACGTTGTATGGTGCGATAAATGCCAGTAAAATAACGTCAATATTTACAAACTCATTTTTCGAATCCACTATTGTCTCGGATATATACGGAACGGTTCCGGGATATAATCTGTATGTGTTTACCCAAACCAGCAGATCGTATCCCATATCTTATAATGCTAAGACAGCGACGCAGATCTACGCACTGGTTGTTGCCGGCGGCGGAGGGGCGGGAAGTTCTATAGCTGGCGGTGCAGGAGGTGGAGGGGTGGTTATGACACCCATTACTATACCCGCGGGAAGTGATACTATGACTATCAATGTTGGTGCTGGAGGTATTACACCTAATTCAACTACTGGCGGTGCAATGGATGCTGGGAGATTGCCCGGAGTTAATGGAAATAATTCGACTATAACTTTTACAAATAATACCGTTTCAAACCTAACTGCTACCGGAGGTGGATTATCCAGGACAGAAGGCTTATCCTCCACAGGAATACCCGGTAATGGAGGATCTGGAGGAGGTGCAGTGAACTATGTTGCTCCTGGGCAAGTATCAAATATACTCGGTAATTATTCATCGAGTGTCTTTTACGGTAATGCAGGAGGAACCAACTATGATTGGCCGAGACCAGGTGGTGGTGGCGGTGCGGGGGCACCTGGAGGAAATGCCACAGCTGCACTCCCAGGTAATGGAGGTATTGGTATTAAATGCACATTACCGGGTATCAGTAGTTTTGCACCTTATAAAGATTATTACTTTGGTTCAGGTGGAGGAGCAGGATCTTATGGTAATGGTGGATATGCCGGGTCATACACTGGTGGCGGAACTGCAAGTACGTATAATTTTGTTGGTGGATACGCTACTACAAGTGGACAAAATGCAGCGAATAATACTGGAGGAGGTGGAGGAGGCGCAGGTATGTCTCCACAAAATAGGGTCTGGCCATCCGGCGGAAGTGGTGGTTCAGGTATCGTCATTCTCGCGGTTCCTCAATTCTAGTTGCTAAACTGAAATAATTTGTTACATAACATCGTAACAAATTATCTATCTATCTATCTAAAATGATCCGAAATTACCGCCAAACGCGTTGGCCGGCATGGGTCCGGCATCCATCATACCAACACTGGGAGCCGAGAACTGCGGTTTGCTTGGCCCTGAACTTTGCGGCATACTCATCGGCGTGGGTGCCGGCGGGAAAACGGTGTTTTGCATCGAACTACTATCTAAATAGTCGGCTTGGCTGGGCGAATGCATCGACGTAACGCGCAATCCCTTCTTGACCTTATCCTTCTTCTCGCTGCTGGAAGTGCCGTTCCACAGATCAACCACCCGATCAAAGAGGATGTTGACTTTGATGCCCAACTTCGTCTGAATACTCAACACCACCACTAAAAACGCTAAAATAACGTTGGTGAGGGTCAGGTTCTCGTATTTGAAACCGCTGTAAGTGGGGAAATATGTGATGATCCGGTGGATAACAATAATTCCACAGAACATGATGACGATTTGAATAAATATTTCTGCTAAAAGTTCCAACGTGGATTTTTCGAGATCGGCCTCGGGAATAAATCGCTGAATTAGTTTGTTGAGAAGAACGATGGGGATGACGCCCATGAGTGAATATTGTATGACGTTGAATATTTCGGCTTTTCCTTCATCGTTCGTGGAAAAAACATGAGATAAAAAGGAATTCTTCGATGAAAAATTGGTTTCCTGTAAAATATCCATTTAGATTTAGACGTATAAATAATATCAAGATTTTATCTTTCCGTCAAAACAAAATCAAAACATCAAAAACAACAAAACAACAAAATCAAAACATCAAAAACAACAAAACAACAAAATCAAAACATCAAAATCAAAACATCAAAAACAACAAAACAAAATCAAAACATCAAAACAACAAAAACAAAAACAAAAACAAAAAATACTTTGCGTTTATAATCATTTAGAGATAATCCCAATATAATGATATATGAGCCAGTCAAACGCCGCTGCAATCAGAAGACGCACGAATATACAGCAAACACTCCCCCCTACCCAGAATATTTCTAAACCTGGACAACAACAACAACAACAACAGGCCTCGGCGGCCACGCCCGCTACAGGTCTAACTCTCCCCCAGGTTATCGCCGTGGTCGACAAACGTCTTATGGTGTTGGAGAATTTCATGAAGGAGACCAAGTCCGCTCCGGTTCCCGCCAACAATAACAGCGCCTTCGATCCGCGTGGTGGCCTGGAAGTGCCTTACGCTACGGAAGTCGAACTCAACACCGTCATCGACGAGTTCAACAGCCGTTTCGAAATGTTGGCCACGGAAATCAACGAACTCAAGGATCTCCTGATGAAACTCCAGTCGTATACGATGGACGTGAATAAGATGCTGTTGAATGAACGTATTCAGATTTTCTCGGAAATCGACGCCGATAAAAACTCCATATCGATGTTAGACAACTACAATCAGACCAACAGCACCAGTGTTGACGTCAGAGATTTAGCCATACAGGAGCTAAGCGATCAGTACGACGTCGCCGACACCACCAGCGCATAAACACCAAAACATATTCGTAGTACAAAATATTCGTAGTAACTTAGAAAAAAACAAATTCCAAAATATTATATCATAGATGAATTTTACTGTAGGAGTTCTCGTATTTATCGTTGTTCTCTTTTTATACGTACATATTGTCGCTCAATACAAGAAAAGCGAAGACTTGGAAATATACGAAATGGATTTCGAGAAGAACAGTCAACTGCAGGAAGTATGTGACGTCAAACAGCCTTTCCTCTTTAAATACAATAGCGTAAATCCCCAGTTCTTCGAAAAGGTCAACGACGAGACCATTTCGGATTTAGTGAATTCGGAAGAGGTTGTCGTAAAGGAAATCGCAGATTACTGGAATGCCCCCCCAGACAAAACCGCGATCGATTTCGTAGCCCTACCGCACTCCAGTTTTCAGATATTGATTTCCACAGATACCAAATCCAGATACTTTACAGAAAACAATGACGAATTCATCCAAGAAACGACGAAGTTGCAGCAGTTATTGCGCGACAACGACGATTTCCTGAAACCGATCATGACATTACAGACGAAATATGATTGGTGTATGGGTTCCAAGGGGGTGGTGACGCCGATGCGTTATCATACGAATACGAGGCGTTTCATTAGTGTTAATTCCGGAAAAATCACTGTTAAGATGACGCCGTTTAAAAGCAGTAAGTATCTACACCCGCGTTTTTCCGATCACCAACATTGGTCGCCGGTGAACGTGTGGAACACGCAGGAAGAGTATTTGAACGACACAGAAAAAATGAAGATTATAGATGTAGATGTATCAGAAGGTACGGTTATCTACATACCTCCCTATTGGTGGTACAGCATAAAATACAACAACACCGACACACTTATTAGTCAATTCACCTATGTTTCTGTAATGAATAGTCTAGCGAATAGTCTAGATTGGATCCGGCGTTCCGAATTTTTATCGAGTAAATAATATAATTGTACATATATTTATTTATATCTATGCTCTTGTAGCTCAGTGGTTAGAGCGTTGGTCTTATGAGCCAAATGTCGCGGGTTCGAGCCCCTCCTAGAGCAAATTTTTTCCCGAAAATATCTACACCTAAAATATACCACCACCATGATTATTATTTCCGGAATTATCATGTTGATCCTCGACGCGATTTATCTCACCGCTACCCGAAAACTGATGGAGAAACAGATTATGGATGTGCAGAACAAGGCTCTTTCTATGCGAATTCTGGGCGCAGTTGCGTGTTATGTTTTCCTGATAGGCGGCTTGTACTACTTCATCATAAAAGAGAAAAAAAAGATTTTAGACGCTTTCTTATTCGGATTAGTAATATACGGCGTATACGAAACTACCAACTACGCTATACTCGACAAGTGGAAATTGCTAACTGTTACGATTGACACCCTTTGGGGCGGAGTTCTCATGGCTACGACTACATACCTCACCTACAAATTCGCTTAGCACTCCTCCGGTTTCACGGAAAGTATTTTGCGGTTCTTCGACAGCGCCCACGAACTTCGCCTTCAGCTCCGCCGACTGCTCGTCCGGTTCATATCCCCACAGATTGTAGAACAGTTCCTCCTGATCTTCGTCGGGGAAAACGACGGTTTCGTCTTCGCCGAGGACGGCTCCGAATTCCAACAGTCTATCTTCCCAAACTGGACTTCGCGCGGCGTAGTAGATCCAACGTTCGCTGTTGTATATTCCCAGATCCGGGGGCGCTATTCCGAAAGCTTCATTCAGGTTCTGACGAAGCGGGTAGAGACATACTGTAGGAAGAATTTTCCAGGCGGGCAGGTTTTTGTGTCCGGGTTCGGCAGTGTTGTATACCGCGACGTCTTCGGGTTTCATCTTGATGATGAATTTTCGTTTTTTCGGTTCGGCGGCTGGGGCAGCCACTAAATCGTGTTTTCGCGCGGAGAGAGTGACAATGAGAGAACCCAACAGATGGTGTTGAGATTTGTCTTTGTTCCATTCTTCCGTGCTTTGTACGATGAATTTCTCCAGCGGTTTGTTCTCTTTTTTGTAAAAGAGATCAAAGATTTTATGGATGAAAATGAAAACTCCGCAGCCGAAGCCAGAATGATACAATTCGTAGGCCCAGAAGAGCGCCTCTTCCTTTTTTCTATCGAGAAGAGAAATCAACAGTGATATTTTGACGATCTTCTTCGCGTACAGGTAACGCGTGAGTGTGAGGTGGTTCTCGTTCATTTTGGGTTGGTTATATACATTTACGTCATAAATGAAAAGGCATTTCAATTTTGTATGATTGACGAAAAATTGAAATAAAGATACAGATTGATATACTATTACATACACATACATCCAATCCGATATGCAGCAACCACAACCAACAACTCATTTGAAACCGCTCATTAAATGGAGTGGAGGCAAAAGCGACGAAATAAAGAAAATCGTGGAATATATTCCTAAAGACTACGACGTCTATTTAGAGCCGTTCATCGGCGGCGGTTCTCTCTACTTTTATCTAAACCCCATGAAGTCGGCGATTTCCGACGTACATTCGGAACTCATCTATCTCTACGAAGCGATCAAAACGGGAGGGGCATACAGCATCCACGAATACATGCGAAAACATCCGAATAATGAAATAACGTATTATCAAATTCGAGACGTCATCCCGGCAAACACCGAACTCGATATGGCGAAACGCTTTTATTTCCAACGCAAAACGTGTTTCCGTGGAATGTTGAGGTACAACAAATCGGGGAAATTCAACATTCCCTTCGGCAAATACAAGACGATCAATTATGAGGACCTGTTGAACCCCGACTACGAAACGCTGTTACAGAGAACCGATATATTCAATAAGAGTTTCGAATACATATTTGAGAACTACAACACGGAACGAAATTTCATGTTCCTCGATCCTCCTTACGACAGCGAATTTACAGATTATGGATACTGTAAATTCGGTCGAGAACAACACCTGAAACTCGCCAAATGTTTCAAGACGACGAAAATCCGGTGTCTCATGGTTATCGGTAACACGCCATTTATAGAAGAATTATATCGTGATTATATTGTAGCGGAATACGATAAAAAATATAGATTTAAATTGTATGCGGGTAGAATAGGAGACGAAATAAATACTACGCATTTGGTGATTGCGAATTACCCGGTTCCCACTTCTACTGGTGTGGGAGCGGCCTCGGCCGCCTCGGCTGCCTCCTCTGCGTCGGAAAACATTTTGTCGGCCAAGTAATTGAGCCAGTGCCGGTATTCGTCTTCGCCTGAAAAGGGAAACTCAACACCAATCTTTTGAAAATACTCGGACATTCCGACCACATTGTTCTCAACAGTACTATATTTTTTTATGATGTTGGAAGGAATGATATTCCGGCTGAAATGCCGATTGCTTACCAGGAACATTTTGATTTCGTATTCGGGGTTCTCTTCGCGCAATTCCTTCTCGAGAGTTAGACATTTTTCGCTGGTGGATTTGCATTTTTCGGTGTCGAGGTTCAGGTTCGACTTCAGCTCCGCGTAAAATATGGTTTTCGCATGTTCGTCTTTGAAAAGGTGGTCTTTTTCTTTTTGTCCTTTTTTATTTTTAGGTTTTATATTTTGCAGTTTCGCGTTGTTCAACAGTATATAATCTTTCATAACGTTTTCTATTCCGTATCCGATTTTGATGCAGTCGCTTTGAGAGAGATCTCGATCAATCAAATATGACAGTGAATGTTTATCTTTCTTCTTATTGGTTTTGCATTGACCAACATAACAATTACTGTCAATGGACGAATAAATTTGGTGTTGCATTTTGTTGCGGAAAGTCGTAAAGTGGGGTGTATGATAGCGTAACAAGGTTGGATATAACGATAACTGTTGAACAAGCGGTGAAAATATAAATTTTTCAATTTTCTTTGTATACATTCCAACGACATTTTTACTTCACAGCTACAAATACAAAAGATTTGTGAATTTGTATTTGTATTTTGTATTATGTAATATTTTTGACCATGTAGAGAACATTTAGAGAGAAAAATGTAAAGGTGTATAGTATAATGGGTAAAAGTAAAAGTCAAAATAAAACCAAAAGATCGACGGTTCGTCGCAATAAAACGTACAAGAAAAAAATGGTTGACCGCAAATCGCACATTGTCAAGGTTTTCTTCGAAATGCTAAATATGGTGAAACTGTATCATTGGAAAACAAAGTCTTATGCTCAACACAAGGCGACCGACGATTTGTACGCAAAGCTCAATGAGAACATCGATAAATTCGTGGAGGTTCTCTTGGGTAAAGAAGAAAGTCGCATAAAAATGCTCGAGAAACAAATCGCGTTGTTGGATGCGGAGAACGTAGACGATTTCAAAGCGAGGGTCTATGAATACCGAACGTTCCTGCAAAACATGGATTATTACCTCAACAATAAAAAAGATAGTGATCTGTTGAGTATTCGCGACGATATTCTAGTGGATATCAATCAGTTCTTATATTTGATGACGTTCCATTAGTGGACGACTTTTCCCGTACACACTCAACATGCCCCGCAATCCCGGTTTACCGGCGATCTTCCCCCCTTTCAACATGGACATGTAGAGATCCCGAATGCTCCAATCCGTTTTCTCTCGGTATACGCGTCTCCAATGTCTCTGTACAATACGTATCCAGTACGTTTTTATTACAACACGATACACTTCATCGTGTGGTATTATGTTGAGTTTAACAATATTTACTTTTGTATCTCTCACTTTCATAACGCTGTACATTCGCAAATATTTCTTGATGACCAAGAAGGGATATTTCATGAAGGAATTCGCCGAAATGGCCGTCAACAGCATTATGTAGTTGTAATCCGGATAATATTCACAGAGTGCGATGTAATATCCGCCGTCCGTTTTTTCCGTGTCCAAAAAGTGCCTTTCTTCGCGGAATAATCGGGCCATCATTTTTGCTGCTTTTTGGTTCTCATTGAGGGGGGAAGAAGTAGTATAATTATTGTTTCAATTTTTTGCAAATGTGTTCGATAATATATTTACCGAACCAATATAAACGCAACCCGTGTTGTTATTGTAGCGTAGATGGTAAAACAGTGCAACAACAACTCTTATCCAACGGAAAACCAAGAAAAATACCGGGAACATTTCGACACGTTCTCTTTCCCACTGAGCGATTTCCAAAAACACGCGATCGAAGCCATAGTCGACGGTCACCACAGTTTAGTCTGTTGCCCAACCGGCTCCGGGAAAACTCTTCCCGCCGAATTTGCTGTCAAGTATTTCACCGAACGCGGAAAGAGGGTCATCTACACTAGTCCCCTCAAGGCTCTTTCCAACGAAAAGTTCTACGATTTCAGCCGGAAATACCCTGGGATCACGTTCGGGGTCCTCACAGGCGACATTAAACTCAACCCGGACGCACAGGTCCTAATAATGACCGCGGAAATCCTGTTGAATACGTTATTCACGAAAAAACACGTCTCTTCGACAGAAACCTCAACAGTAGTCTCTTCTCTCTCTTTCGATATGGATTTCGACAATGATCTGGGTTGTGTTATCATGGACGAGATCCATTTCATAAACGACGCGGCCAGGGGCAAAGTCTGGGAAGAAACCCTCATGATACTGCCTGAAAATATCCAACTGATTATGCTGTCAGCGACACTCGACAGTCCGGAGAAATTCGCGGCGTGGATAGAGGCGAGGTATGCCGCCAACACCAAACAAGTATATCTGTCGACGTCCAACACGCGTATTGTCCCGCTAACACACTATAGTTTCATAACGACAAACCAAGGACTTTTCAAACAAATAAAGCGCGACGAAGTTCTCACCAAGGAAATCAAAGATCTGGTGAATAAACCACTGTTGATCCAGTCGGCGAAAGGTCAATTCAACGAACCGCTCTATCACCGCATGAAGAAGGCACTCGAACTGTTTCAAAACAAGGAGGTATATGTTAAACGCCAACACGTCATCAATGAGGTCTGTAAATACATGTTCGAAAACAATTTGTTGCCGGCGGTTCTCTTTATTCTGTCTCGAAAACAAATCGATAAGGTTTCACAAGAGATCACCGCGAACCTTCTGGAAGACGACAGTAAAATCCCGTATATTATCCACCGCGAATGCGAGGACATATTGCGCAAACTGCCGAACTACGAGGAGTACAAGGACTTGCCTGAGTATATTCAAACCGTGAAACTGTTGGAAAAGGGCATCGGAGTTCACCACAGCGGGGTTATACCCATTCTGAGAGAAATCACGGAAATTCTGTTTTCGAAGGGCTACATTAAACTCCTGTTGGCGACGGAGACGTTCAGTGTGGGTCTCAACATGCCCATTAAAACCACGGTATTCACCAACCTGTCGAAGTTCGACGGTACCGAGAACCGATATTTCCACAGTCACGAATATATGCAGTGTAGCGGACGAGCGGGGCGTAGAGGTATCGATACTATCGGCACCGTAATTCACTTAAACAATCTGTTCCGTGTACCGCCCTTGACGGATTATAAACAAATCATGAACGGAAAACCGCAGACACTCGTTTCCAAATTCAAGTTGTCCTATAATTTACTGTTGAGTTTAGTGGACAGTGGCGAAAATCGGCTGATGGAATTCATCCGAAAAAGCATGACGAACACGGACATTCAGAAACAGCTGCGAATTATCGAGGACGAAATCGCCACAATCAAGCGAAAATCGGAAGATATTGATCGCGTCGTTTCGGCACTGAAGACACCGAGACACGTACTGGATAAATATTCGGAACGCATGGAAAAGAAAAACGCGGGCGGGTTGGCTCAGAAGAAACGTAAGGAGATTGAACGTGAAATACAGTCAATGAAGGAAGAGTGGCGCAATATTGAACAGGATATCTTACAGTACTCGGTGGTAAGTGCGATAAGTGCCGAGTTTCAGCGACTGAATGATGATCATACCAACACGAAATCGTATCTACAGACGAATTTGCACAAGATCTTGGGATTTTTGGCGGATCGCGGGTTTCTCAACATAATGGTTGATCAGACGTACCAGCTTACCCGCAAAGGGTTCATCGCTTCGCAGACGAAGGAGATCCAGTGTTTGGTGTGTGCCAATCTGTGGAATTCGTTCACGAATTTGTCGACGAAACAACTCGTGAAAGTATTTTCTTGTTTCTCCAATGTGACCGTTGCCGACGATTTGAAAACCGTGAATTATTCCAGTGTTGAACCGGAGGTGAACGAGATATTGGGTAGAATAAACCATGACTACTGTGATTTGAGCGATTTCGAGAACGACAGTCGTATAGATACCGGTACAGACTATAACATCCATTATGATCTGTTGAAATATACCGATGCTTGGTACGATGCGTCTTGTGTGGAAGAGTGTAAAGCGGTTCTGCAGAATGTGGAGATGGATAAGGGGATTTTCTTGGGCGAATTCGTGAAGGCTGTTTTGAAGATAAATACCGTTTCGGCGGAAATGGAGAAGATCGCCGAGACTTTAGGCGATGTTGAGTTTTTGCATACATTGAAGGAGATACCGAAGAACACTCTGAAATTTGTGGCGACCAATCAATCGTTGTATGTGTAGGAGGCGTGTATTTTTCTGGCTTGTATTTTTCTAATTATAGGGTATAATAATTAGAAAAATGATTACCGGAACCGGAAACTGTAGATTTTATGGAAACGGCACGGTTACGAAAATAGCGGCTGCTTCGTCTGGTGGGTCGGGGGGGGGGGCGTTCAGCAATAGCCACATTGGACGCCAATGCAGGTTTGCTGTTGAAATATACGTTCGATAGCGGAACTCTCACAGGAACTACTTTCAAAAATTTAGCTACCAATGCGAATGATTTAAGTATATTGAATTTATCGAAAGTTGCAAGTAATGGTGTTACAATCAGTACGTTAAACAATATAGTAGGAACCGGTGCGGCTCAGTTCAACGGAACTACATATTTGAATGCAACTACCTTTTATGCTCATTCAGCATTCACTATTTCGTTTTGGTTATACGCTCAATCAAAATCGGATTATCAATGTATATCAGCGAATAGCGCTAGTGTTGCAAATAACGGATGGATTGTATATCTAAATGCAACTGGAGGATACGGAGGTGGAGGCTATTTAGAACTGTGGATGGGTAACAATAACAATACCGGTTTTACGGTAACCAGGGTTATACCTATTACAACAATATTAAACCAATGGTATTTCTTCAGTTTTGTTTTCAATAGCGGTTATTTGTATTGCTATGTGAACGGTGCTTTACAAACTACTACAACTTATATGTATACTAATTTTAGTACCCCCGTAAGCAGTAGTCCTATATCAAATTGGTATATTAATCCCGCAACTACGACAGGAACACTTGGAATTGGCGCAAATGGTAATGCCGGATATCCGGTAGCAAGTGGAACTATAATTGACAGTTTCCGTTATTTCAACACCGCATTGTCTCTTACCGATATTGGAACACTGTACGGAGAAAAGAACCTATTTCCTGCAGGTAGACTGTTTCACTTAGACGCCAGTACTGCATCCAATTTCACATTTTCATCCGGAAACAACATATCGGCATGGAATGATCTCATGGGCAATTACAATTTCACGTCTATTGGTGGAAACGGAACAAATCATCCGTACGTTACCTACGATTCAACCAATAAGCGCATATTCATCAGTGGCGTGAATGGATACCCCGGATATCAATTAAACTCAAATGCCGCCGGCGTCGCGTCTGGTTCTTGTGCGTTTCTACAGAATATATTGTCGAGTAGTATTCCTCTAACAAATGGCGGCACATTTTACTGTGTTATACAAATAGATAGCAATAATACTTGGGCTAATGGACCGTTTACATTCAGTTCAGACATCGCAACTAGTAATTTATACGCACACACTAATGGTAATTTAATGTATATCAACACATTGGGAAGTAATCGAGCTGGACCAATTACCATCACACCTCCAAATGGCGGACAGAATTTTTACACAAAGGCAATATACAAGGTTACTGTTACAACTGGAAACGTTTTTACGTACCAATACATTACGTCTACGAACAATGTTTCACAAACATACGGTGGAGGAACGAGGGGTATTGCAAACGCGATGTTTTTAGGTGCAGGAGGTAGATATGTATCTGGAATATATACGTACAATACTATGATAGGATACATATACGAAGTCATGCTGTTCGACACTTTATTGTCTTCCGCCAACCAAACCAGTGTTGAAACCTACCTGATCAATAAATGGTCGCTGTAAATGCCTTTTCTACAGATACTCTTTCACCAGATCGGCGACCTTCATATGATTAGTCCCGTTACTGTTGAACGCCGACTTTTTATGAATTCGGTGTTTAACCAACACGTCATTGCAGTTGAAGAATTGTAATTTGGTTTTTTTGTAGCGAAGACGTAGCCAAAGATCATAGTCTTCTATTCCATTTTCCACCCAATTGCACAGTTCTTTGCGTATCACGGCGCTGCTGTTTATGATAGGATTTACTTTCCGGAAGTCCATGTCAGATATGTTCCCAACAGGAATATCGGGGACGATGTTCTCCATATCGCCGAAATATACGCAGCGAGATCCGACGACATCGTACTTGAAATCGACCAAATAAATCATCTGCACGTCTAACTTATCGGGGAGCCATATATCGTCCACGTCGAGTAAGGCGACGTAGTCGTATTTACAGTGTTTGATCATTTCATTCAGAGCATTCGATTTGCCCCGAATAGTGTGTAGATCCAACACACGCACTTTTGCGTTTTCGTAGACTTTCGCCTGTTGGAAAACGTCGGAGCCGGGGGGATGACCATTCACACCGATGATCACTTCCCATTCCGTGAATGTTTGTCGGAAAACGGAGGTGATGGATTGGTCCAAGAACTCGATGCCGTTATATATCGGAATAAGAATGCTTATCATATAACTTGTAATAAGTATCATATCTTTATATATCTGTTAAAAATATAAAGATATTATTGTAATTATGTCAAAAATGTTCTCTTTATTCGAAGAATTTTTTGATTTTACAAAAGAATTGTTGCTAAAAATAATTGGGTATGCGTCGTCGCCATCTCCGTTGTTGGAGTTCCAAGATAGATCGGAACCGGTTGAAGATGATGGTAAACTTCGGTTCATCACTCTTTGTGCAGAAGAACTGGTTTAGGGAGAAAAAATATAAATATAATGTATATGACAGACATTCAAGACTATTTGAATTCATTACCAGCCAATACAGATAGTATTGATCTTAGTAATAAAGGTTTGACCGAATTACCAGATTTATCGAGATTTAGTCGATTATACGAATTAAAATGTAACAATAATCAACTCACGAGTTTGCCAAAATTACCTCCAACATTAACAGATTTAGAATGTAAAAATAATCAAATCAAAAGTTGGCCAGAATTACCTCCAACATTAGAAGCATTATCGTGTAACAGTAATAATCTCACCAGTTTGCCAAAATTACCTCCAAGATTATTAATGTTAGTGTGTGACGATAATGATCTCAGAATTTTGCCAGTATTACCTCCAACATTACAATCATTATCGTGTAATAATAATCCTCAACTCAAAAGTTTGCCAGAATTACCTCCAACATTACAATATTTATATTGTAACAATAATCAACTCACCAGTTTGCCAGAATTATTACCTCCAACAATACAATATTTATATTGTAAAAATAATCAAATCACGAGTTTGCCAGAATTACCTAAATCTTTGAGATCATTGGATTGTAAAAATAATCCATTAACTGTTTTTCCTCAACCTCGCCGAGGTTTAGAATGTGATTGTTGTGTTGATCCCCGCCCTGTGGTGCTCCCCGCGGTCTCGTCGGTCGTTGGTCGTCCGTGGTACGCCCTTCCGTCAGACGAGAGAGACCGCCCCCATGTTGATCCACCATCAAAATTTAAAAAAAATTTACAAAATGCATTTGAATTTGTTGATACAACAATGAAAACCACCACCGTTGAAAAAATAGATAGGAAAACTGAATGTTCTGACATTATTAATGGAGATAACAAAACCATGGGGGAGTTTCTGGAGGATCCCACAAATTTTATCTTTATTACCAATGACCTAACCTTTGAGGTTGTTAATATCGAGACATTAAGATATGTTTTACAAAAAGACGCTGTTGTATACGAATGTAAAAAATCCGGAATTAATCGTTCGGAAAACATTGTTCGAAACCCTCCTCTCTTTGATTTGCGTAAAACTGGATTGACCATTGCAAATTATACTTATTTTTCACAAATAATGCATGTGTTAAATACCCCGTCAATCAGTCGTATATATAAACTGGTGAAGACGAAACACGTTGCATCGGTGGCGAGCGATGCCATATTTAAAAGTATTGAAAATTGGGATTGGGATAATGGAAAATATTGTCAGGAAGGAGAAGATGGTTACGTATACGAAATTGTGGAAGTTGTGGAAAAAATACCTTCAGGAGGTCGTCGTCGCACTCGCAAAAGAATATCGAGAAAAACCAG
>Ga0114962_10001303_pt1 | contig 21627 bp, 17 predicted proteins | sample C_130820_MF_Meta_FD_87017 | JGI IMG/M metagenome (GOLD analysis project Ga0114962, IMG submission 87017) | Freshwater microbial communities from Lake Croche, Canada to study carbon cycling - C_130820_MF_MetaG | ecosystem: Environmental > Aquatic > Freshwater > Lake | place: Lake Croche, Canada... | reverse complement strand
GGTGATATTGCGAAAGCAATCGTACTCGGAGCAAACATGGTTATGGTCGGCGGTATGTTTTCAGGGCTCATAGATTCACCAGGCGCAACGATTCGTGATTGTGAAGGTCGTCGATTTAAAGAGTTTTGGGGCAGCGCATCCGCATCGCAATCCGGAAAAAAAGGGCGTATCGAAGGTATGAAAACCATGGTACCCTATAAAGACCGTACGTTTGTAGACGAAATGGCAGCTATTGAAGAAGCCCTACAGAGCGCGATATCGTACGCAGGTGGTAAGAGTATCAGCGCGTTACGAAACGTACAGTATATTATGAAAAATTAATACTTTAACAACCAAATGTATTTTCAATTTTACATTAGGAATCCTATAGTAAAATTGAAAATATTATTATATATTTTACAAACCAAAAACCATAAAGCCTATACAAAATAATCCAAATAAATTTTGAAACTCCTATAGGAAAGGTACTGTAGCGTGAGTTTAAACACCCCCCCGTGTAAACATAATAAGATGCCTGGAAAGCTTAAACAGAAATTGAAGAAGGGGAATGAATGCGTAATTCCGCCTACAGAACAACTTTATTACAACCTCTACTCCGAGTACGTAGCCAAATATGGAGAGAAGACAGCAATACTATTACAGGTGGGGAAATTTTTTGAGATGTACGATTCCGTGGATAAAGTAACCGGAAAATCTGTCGCAAATGTACAAGTTCTCTCGGAAATATGCGGATGCGCGACGGAAAATCGTGAAAGTCGCGATCCTACGAAGCACCGGTTGATGTGGGGATTTCCTGAGGTCGCATTCTTGAAATTTACGAAAATGCTCGTCGCAGCGGGTTATCATTGTATTAAATATATTCAGGATAAGGATGCAACGGGCGCAGTTGTAGGTCGCCGACTCGAGGAAATCGTAAGTCCGGGAACGTTTTATGACGGCACAAGGACTCTACGCGGGGAGGAACAATGTATGCTAGGACTATATATAGAACCGTGGCTAGACGGCAAACAGGTCCATTGGTCTATTGCTACAACCGCCTTTGATATATCTACAGGACTCTCTGTAAGTACGGAAACCGATGCGATTCTTATAGATGGTAAGCCGGTCCTGGATTTCCTACAGCCTTTTTGGTCCCTGTATCCACCCGCAGAGGCTGCACTATTTTGGTGTTCGGAAATAATTCCGGCACCATCGAAGGCAAATATCGCCGCATTATTCTCAACAGCACCGCCCGTTCATATTTACAACCTGAAACCCGCTGAGGAATCTATGGTTGCTGCGGATCGTATTCGTCTTGCCTTTTTTGCCGAAGTCTTTAAAACGAAATCCGCCTTATCGGTGTGCGATATACTAGACATACATAAAACGCCGTACGTACGTCGTTCTCTTTATCATTTATTGCGCTTCTTACAAGACCACAATCCGTCCTTTTTAACAGGTCTGCGTTCGCATCGGCTATGGTCGCCGGAGGACTCGTTGCATCTCGGTAATGCTGCGCTAGAGCAGTTAGGAATGGTTCCGCATAGACAAGAGAATCCACACGAATCATTGTTGTATTGGTTACAACGTGCGCAGACCGCGATGGGTCGGCGCGCAATGCGCGAACGATGTTTGAAGCCCAGTACCGATATTGATTATTTGAATAGCGCCCAAGAACGTATCGCAGCACTTCGTAATATCGCGGTGAGAACACCCATACAAACAGAATTACGAGGTGCACTGGATTTAGAGCGTATTTTTCGGCGTTTCCAACTCGGGACGGGTACAACGCATGAAGTTTTACAATTATTGAAAACGTACGCGAAAGTGGATGCGCTGATTGAGCGGACGAAAGGGACACTGTTTGAAGTTGAGGATATTGCGGACCACGTGAAGGGATTTTTAGCGCTTTGGGATATTGACCGCCTTGAGAAAAACGAGAAACAGGTGTCGGATTCGGTTGCGGTCGGTTCAACACATCCGTGGAAACGGGGTATTTGGTCGGAATTAGACCGACTTGAGGACGCGTGGAGCACTCTGGAAACTGAAATGCGAAAAATGAAACTTGAATGGGAAAGTATTTTGGAAGAACCGGATGCAATTGAATGGCGACTTGCGGATGATGCTCCGTTTACGCTAACGACAACGGCACGACGTGCTGCGTCGCTTTCTACTATTTCCAAACGCCGTTCGGCTGTTGAAATAACGAGTATAAAACACGGATCTTCGACGAAGGTCACATTGGATTGTGCGATTCTTCGGCGCTTGAATACGGACGGTATCCGTATTCGTGCAGAGTGGAATGCTGCGGTCAAAGAACAATGGGATACATTTTGGCAAAAATGGGTTGATGTTGAAGCTGATACATTTCATGCGGTTGTAGAATTCGTTGGTGAATTAGATGCGGATGCTGCGATCGCGAGTGTTGCTGAAGACTATGGTTATGTACGTCCGACGTACAAGGAATCATCCGTCGACGCAGTCGCTGGACTTCATGTAATCGGTTTGAGACATCCCATTATTGAACGGATTTCTGAGATTCCCTACATTTCTCACAATCTCTCATTTGGTTCGTTTGCTGCGACTGCTCCCGCTTCAACCGAAACCGATGACATCGCCAAAACGCCCTGCGGATTACTCCTGTACGGCGTAAATGCGGCTGGAAAATCCAGTTTAGGAAAAGCCCTAGGACTCGCGGTTCTGATGGCACAATGTGGTTTGCCCGTTCCTGCTACGGAAATGACCTTAATTCCGTATACTGGACTATTTACACGTATCTTAGGAAACGATAATTTATGGGCGGGCATGAGTTCGTTCGTCGTTGAAATGACGGAGTTTCGCAGTATTTTACGGAATTCAGGACCACGAACACTTGTCATTGGCGATGAATTGTGCGCTGGGACAGAAACAGCATCCGCGACATCTATTGTCGCAGCGGGTATTCAAACACTGATTGGTCGTAAAACACATTTCTTTTTCGCAACTCATTTACACGAATTAGCCGAAATACCGGATATCGCTGCATCGGGATGCGTACGTAATTATCATTTGACGGTACATTCGGATATCACGAAGAATGTTTTAGTCTATGATAGAAAACTCAAATCGGGATGCGGTTCGCCGATGTATGGATTAGAGGTATGCCGTGGATTGGATATGGATGAGACGTTTTTAGAATCCGCATTTCGTTATCGGTCCCGTTATTTCAGTGAGGACGGACGGGCGCGTGTAAGTTCATACAATCCGTCAGTTGTCGTATCGGCGTGTTCCGTATGCGGTTCGCGTGAGGATTTAGAAACGCACCATATTATTCCACAAGCGGCTGCGACAAATAACTTTATTTCACCTGGGAAACATAAGAATACTAAGGAAAACTTAACAGTCTTATGTGATTCTTGTCACGAAAAGCATCATAGAGGAATGTTGGAAATTCAGGGATGGGTTGGAACATCGGGTGGAAAAACGTTAGTCACAGGTAAAGGGGGGATATCTCCCCCTTTCGTAGGTACTACGTAGTGCGCAGCGCTACTACGTAGTGCGCAGCGCTACTACGTAGTTCGCAGCGCTACGCAGAGCAAATCTAATCCATGAATACGGATTTGTATCATTGACATTTCTGTTTATAATACTAATTTTATCTATAGTATAAATTGGAACTATCCTATCCTACTCACAGGTTCACGTTAAGGATATCTCCCCTTTCGCGCGACTGCAAAGCAGGTCCTGCTGATCCTCCAGGTCCTACTGGTCCTGCTGGTCCTCGTGGTCCTGCTGGTCCTGCTGGTCCTGCTGGTCCTGCTGGTCCTGGTGGTCCTGGTGGTCCTACTGGTATAGGAACGGCTGCTGCTACAGGAACGGCTACAAGACCCCCTGAACTACTAGATTGATCGCCTTTATCACCCTTATCGCCTTTATCACCCTTATCGCCTTTATCACCCTTATCACCCTTATCGCCTTTATCTCCTTTGTCGCCTTTAGGACCCGGTATTCCGCTACCACCCAACATTGTGACTTTTGCTAGGGCTTCTTCAAGTTTTGTGATACGTGCATTGAGTCTTTCAAACTCAACGCGTACAGGATTCCCAATATTACTGCGTGCAAAGGTTGATGTCATTTGTTCTAATACCTTTACATATATTGAGACTTCTTTTTAAACGCATTTGGTCTAAAATTGAACCATCTGAGAATATACAATCCGACAGTAGAACCATGCTTATTCCAGTACGATGCATGAATTGCGGCAAACTCATGGCGGATAAATGGGATTATTACCAACGACGGCTTCGGGAACTCAAAGGTCCCGGATATGCGGAACCGACCAGTTTCGCAGGAAAAGCCATTCCCGAAACACCCGAGGCAAAGGTTTTCAAGGAATTACAACTTACACGCTATTGCTGCCGAAAAACACTTTTGACACATGTTGACTTGATTGAGAAAATATAGCGGCAGTATAGAATAGAGAATGCAATTGTTAATGCCGAGTTTAGCAATGTTATTGATTGGTGTAGCGGTTACCTTTTTCATTTTACCGAATTTCGCACCTATTATACTTGTAGCGGGTGGTGCTGCCGTTATGGTTATCGCAATGTACATAAACTGGTATCAATTCGGCGCGATGGAATACGAACGTGCTACTTGGATGTACAATCTTCGTAAATATTCGTCATACGTTTTGATTGCGGGTATTCTATTAGGCGCGTATGGATTCTATGCGATGAATAAAGTTGGAGAAGCAGCGCCTATGAGCATTGTCGCGCCGATGGCATCGCCTGCTCTTCCAGCTATGACACTTCCAACTGTCGGTGGTGGAATGAGATCTATGATGGATACAGCGTCGTCTCGTATTCAAGAATTACTTCGTAAGGGTCGGATTTCTTTGGATTAGATTAAGGGGGTATCCTCATTTACTCCAGCCCTAGATTAGATTAGGTTGCTATCTTCGTCACTTCGTAATCGCGCCAACTATACGAACGAGTATTATAAACAGACATTTAATTCTTGTTTATAATATGTCAATGATAAAGGGATATCCGCTGAAACTTTATAACTCGCCTCGATAAGGATGACAACGGTTGCGGCTATACAATCCAAACTAAAAGAGTTTGATACAAAAGCCCGTAAAGCCAAGGATACCGACAGTATGAGTTCCGCGTGGAAATCTGTATTCGGTGACGATATGTCAGATGATGCAAGGGATAGTTTCTTACGCTATTATAGGGATATGACGAAAACCGTGAAACAGCGTGGTGGTATGGCGCCTTTGAATTATCAAATGACTCCCGGTGCATATGTAAAGACATTCGCTGAGTTTCCTACCGAAGCGGCTACGGACGCGGCATCTATACGCAATATGGACGTTTATTTCACACCCGGAGTCACGAAGTCGTGTGGTATAGAAGATTCAACTCCTATTGTGCCAGTAAGTATAGGAACGAATCAGGTCGGTGGGTCGCGTTTTGAAATACCTGTAAAGAATAGAAAGATGGCAACTCTGCGTAAGAATCGTAAAGGCAAGAAGGCATCCCGTGCAGCCCGTGCCTCCCGTGCAGCCCATGCCTCCCGTAATTCCCGCAAATCGCGCCGTATGACATACCGTAGAAAGCAACGTGGAGGTAATCTTTTAGCCTCTCTCCTATCGCGACCGGTATTATCTACGGCACCTCCCGGAATGCTGAGTACGGCAAGCAATTCGTGGCAAGGTGTAGCACCCGCGCCCTCAAGTAACCCTGTCAACGCCAATTGGACATACAATACAACAGGTAGAGAAATGCTTTTTAACCCTCAAAGTATTGCACGTATTGGGGACGGAATGGATAAACTAGCGAACCCACCGGTGTGGAATACAATGACGTAATAGCAAATGTATGATGTAAAGATAACCGATAATCCCATTCTCAGTTATTTTTGACAGGAAATATAGCATCGGCTCGGTCTAAGAATTCAAAAGGTCTATAGTCCATAACAGAGAGTATGTCTGCCGATGAGTTCCATGTGGAGTCCGCAGAATCACCAGAATCCCTACAATTCAGTTTAGCGGACTATGCTCCTGCAGTATTACGAAACTACTTTGATATGTTCCCGAATACCTTCTTGACCCGTCATCATATGGACTCCTATGAAACGTTCATCTTTCGTGAACTACCAGATATTATTCTTTCCGAAAATCCATTGACGGTTCTTAAAGAACCGTTAGATACAAAAACAGGAATCTACAAATACAAAACGGAAATATTTATTGGCGGCGTCGTTGAGAATGCTTCCGACCTCGCGATTGATATCGGTCCGCCAATTATTACACTCGATAATGGGCGTACTGTACGTCGTATGTTTCCGAATGAAGCGCGTCTGCGTGATTTGACATACGCTGCGACGTTTCAAGCCGATATTCTTGTACGTATTACCTATACAACGCCGAATGAAGGTGCGGCGGCAACCGCAGCACAGGAACCGTGGAAATCCCAGGTCCGTGATATACTCTTTGAAAAATACCCACTCTTCAAAATCCCGATTCTACTACGTTCCAAATTATGCGCAACACATAATGCGAATAGCGCATTATTATATGAAATAGGGGAATGTCGTAATGACCACGGTGGGTATTTCATTATTGACGGAGCAGAAAAAGTCCTAATAACGCGACAAGAACAAGCCTTCAATTCTATCTACGTCGCGGTAAAACCCAAACACGATTTAAAAATCAATACGTACGCATCCGTTATTTGCCAGAATCCCGTCACAAAACAGACTCGCCGTGTTGCTCTGTTTCGTCTGCATGAAAATAGCGACCAAGGTATCGAAGAGGGTGTGTTGCGTATAAGTATTCCACTTGTAAAAGGCACACTTCCTGTATTCGCGGTGTTTCGTGCATTAGGGGTCGTAAGTGACGAAGAAATCGTACGTATGATTTTACCCGATACATCTGCTCCTCTAACAAAAACGATGGAATCTACGCTCATCGCAAGTATTCACGATGCGCACAGAATCCAAACACCCGTTCAAGCAATTGAATTCATTCGTACGTTCACGAAAGGCTTTATTGTTGCGAATGTTCTGGATATCTTACATACTCATCTATTTAGTCATGTACCGGATCGCCCTCTTGCACGGGCACAGTATCTTGCCGAAATTATTCGTAAGATGATTCGGGTTGAAATGGGTTTAGAGCCTTCTACCAACCGCGACGATATTCGCAATCAACGACTTCTTCCAACCGGTACGCTCATTCGCGGTCTTTTTTCCGAAGCGTGGAAACTCTGGAAAAAAACCGTACGTCTTGCGGTTGATAAACAGTACAACTACAATAAATCGTTGTATCAAGATGAGAATTTCTTGACTATTTTTGGAGCAGGAAATATTAATAGTATTTTATCGTCTAAGGAATTGAATGATTCTATTATGCGTGGCTTTCGTGGAAAATGGGGAACGAATGAATATACAATTAAAACGGGTGTTATTCAACCCCTAGCGCGTATTTCGTACATGGATGCGATGAGTCATACACGCCGTGTTGTCAGTGATTTTGATACCTCTATGAAACTTACAGGACCACGTTCGCTTCATACAAGTCAAGTCGGTTATTTTTGTACGAGTGAAACACCGACGGGTGCCCATATCGGCGCTACGAAAAACCTGAGTATTCTTACAATTGTCAGTATCGGTACTTCGTTTTTCCGACTCATGGACTGGTTATTTGCGCGCGGTGGTGTCGTGGACGTCGCATCCGCGCCGACTGCACTGGCTGCAACCGCGACATCCGTCCAAATCAACGGCGGTACAATCGGTTTTACAACACAACCAGATGTACTCGCACGTATTTTGAAACTTATGAAATGGACGGCGTGCTTACCACCCACTGCGTCTATAAGTTTCAATACGAGTGATAATATTTTACGTATTTTTATGGATGATGGTCGCCCATTAAGACCTCTATGGCATTTAGAAGGTGGTATCGGTATTGATAAATGGTCGTCGGTTATGCGCACATTCCACGAATCGGGTGGTCGCAGCGGATTACCGGTATGGCGGGATCTTGTATGCGGTACATTTCCTGCTACGGCTACGTTCGGAATTACGAGCCCTGAATTCGTCGACCCTCTCGCGGATAAAGTACAGCCAACACTTATGGAGTATGATACGCTTCTTGCGCCGTATTGCGGTGCGATTGAGTACGTCGACCCGTATGAGGGTAACGAGGCGTATATAAGTTGGTGGGGTGGCGTTGCGAGTCTGTCGTCGGAACATACGCACGCGGAAATACATCCAAGCGCGCTTATGGGTTTGCTTGCGTCTATGATTCCGTTTTCCAATCATAACCAATCGCCACGTAACCAGTTGAGTTGCGCACAATCCAAACAATCTATCGGTTATTACGCTACGAATTTTGAGAATCGCTTTGATACGTATGGCAGTATGCTTTCATACGGTGAAGGACCGTTGTGTCGTACAATCGTATATGATGCTGTAGGAGGTGGTGCGATGCCCTACGGCGCAAATATTATTTTTGCGATAAATTCGTTTAATGGATACAATCAGGACGACGGTATTTTATTTAATCGCAGCAGTATTGAACGTGGATTATTCCGGTCACTTGCGTTACGGTCTTATACAACAGTGGAAGAGGAAGACCCTATAACAAAAGCACTGTACAGAATTGGAAATCCCCGTAATGTGCTCGCATGGACGGATTTACAACCAGGAAATGATTATTCGCAACTCGATGAAAACGGTATTATTCGCGAAGGTGTAGCGATACACGAAAAAACTGTGCTTGTTGGTCGCTATCTACGGAATGTTGAAAACGGACATATTTCAGATGCATCACTGACACCGACCGTTTTTACCAAAGGACGTGTTGATAAAGTCGTTGTACTTCATCAGGCGAATGGGTTTCGGTTAGTACGTGTGCGGATTTTAGAAGAGCGGGTACCGGAACTAGGTGATAAATTCTGTCTTACACCGGATCACGAAGTTCTTACCGGAAATCGGGGTTGGGTCGGTATTGCTGATATTGAACTGACTGATACAGTATGCTGTTTGAAACCAAGCGATAATAGTATGTATTATACAAAGCCGGTAAATAAAGTTACATTTGAGTGTGAAAATGAGCCGATGTACAACCTGGATTCCCAACACGTTCAATTGATGACAACACAAAATCATAAAATGTGGGTGCAGCAATGCGGAAGGGACGAATATGAATTGTTAGACGCAAAGGAGACTTATGGAAAACGGGTTCGTTACATGAAGGATGGTATCAATATGAATATGAATTTTCCTATGGAGAATAGTCTAGAAGACAATCAATATCGAAATATACCTGATTGGGTTTTTACTCTAAGTCAATCGCAAGCACGTATGGTATTAGACGCAATTTTAAAAGAATCGCAAAACGATATTTACACAACAGATTCAAAGGTATTATGTGACGATTTACAACGCTTAAGCTTACACGCAGGTTATTCGGCAAATATACATAGACCGAAAGCAGACGAAACACAATGGGTTGTTCATGTTTTTCGTTTCTCAAATCGCCCAATGGTATGCGAAGAGAATGAATCAATTGTAGGATATACAGGAAGCGTACATTGTATTGAAGTGCCTGAACACATATTTTATGTACGTCGTAACGGTGTTCCAGTATGGACGGGTAATTCAAGCAGACACGGTCAAAAAGGTACTATTGGAATGCTCCTAGATGCGCAAGATATGCCTCGTACCGCCGATGGTATGGTACCGGATGTTATGGTCAATCCCCATTGTATTCCCAGTCGCATGACGATTGCGCAACTCTTAGAACAGGTTTTTGGAAAATTAGGAGCACATATCGGCGCAAAGATGAACGCAACGCCGTTCATGAACGACCAGCAGTCTTATACCGCAATTGCGGATGCGTTAGAATCGATAGGTATTCAACGGGACGGTGAAGAAATTCTTTATAGTGGTATGACTGGAAAGATGTTTTCAACATCTATTTTTATGGGTCCGTTGTATTTTATGAGAATCAAACATCTTGTACAAGATAAATTAAATTCGCGTGCTTCGGGTCGTAAAGAGATGCTTACGCATCAACCGACGGGCGGTCGTGGAAATGAGGGCGGTATGCGTATCGGTGAAATGGAACGCGATTCATTAATCGCCCACGGTGTTTCGGAATTCTTACAGGAATCTATGATGCGTCGTTCGGATGGTACATCCTTTATAATCTGTAACGGATGCGGAACTGTACCCATTTACAACGAACCGCATAAACTCTACGTTTGCGCACTCTGCGATGGACCGCTTACGTTTCAAGGAACGACACCAGATACACTTGGACTCGTATTACCGGTACGAAAATCACGTACAACATTCAGTCGTATTGAAATACCGTACGCATTGAAACTATGTGACCAAGAATTAACGACGTATATGAATGCGGGCTACCGATTTTTAACCGAGAAATCACCGCGACATTTCCGAGAACCCAATGAATCCACATTGGTTGAAGTGGTAGAAGCACAGATGATTCAAGATGTGAAGGATGAAGAACCGATAGTCAAGGTTGCTGCGGGGAAAGCAGATAAGGCAGATAAGGCAGATAAGGCAGACAAGGGAGACAAGGCAGTAAAGGAATACAAAGATGACGAAGATGCGCCTGAAGATAACGTCGATGAAGGGCAACCTGCCCGTAACGAAGTAGATAAGGCACCGGAATACCCACCTGGAACTGTATTTGTAGAATTTAGCGCCTCCAACAAGGAATACAAAGAATTTACAACGTATTTTCCGGTTGATTTAAAAATAGATGGTAAAGTCTATCCGACAGCGGAACATTATTTCCAGGCTATGAAATTTCCGGACGATGCGGAACTTCAGGAACGGATACGAACTACGAAGAAACCGGCGGAAGTAAAACGTATTGCGAAATCTATGGAACTCAATCAACGTAAAGATTGGATTACATATCGCGATGAGGTTATGTACGCGGTACTCAAAGAGAAGTTTTCGGAGACTCATCCGACACTCAGGGCGAAATTATTATCTACAGGAAATGCGGTGTTACGCGATGCGTCACCACAAGATAACTATTGGGGTATTGGGCGGTCGAAACGCGGTAAGAATCGGTTAGGTTTGCTACTTATGAAGATTCGCGACGAGATTGCGGCACCCGTTATAAGCGCTTCGCCTTTGGATGCGATGATGACGACGGAGGCTGTAGAAACGAAGACTGCTGCGGATGCTGCGACTGCTACTGCGACCGCTACTGCTGCTGCTGCTGCTGCTGCCGCGCAAGCACAGCAACCTATTACTGTGAATATCGAAGGTTTACTACCTTCGATGCCTTCTACTGGTACTGCGACTGGAACTCCTGTGACTGCTGTCGTTCCTGTGACGGATGGTGCACCAATCAACGCAGATAGTGCGAATTTTTCAGTTGGTCCAGCAACAAGTGCAGCACCAAGCACAACAGTCGCTGTACCTTTAGCAGAGTCCACAGCGACTCTTCCTATAAGAGCAGTCATAGGAACGACAGGAGTCACAGGAGTCGTTCCTGTCGCTCCTGTCGTTCCTGTTGTTCCTGTCGCAGCAGACGTAGCAGCAGCAACAGCAGCAACCGCAGCAACCGCAGCAGTAGCAGTACCTGGCGCACCCTACACACCCTCCGCAAATCCACCTGTTTTACAAATCACAGAAATAAATGCCAAAGATACAATACCGGAATCAGAGTTTAAGACTATTACATTCACAGCGCCTTTGCCATCAAATAAGTAGTTACGGTGCGTTCGAAGATAAAAATTGACTCTATGTTTAAAACGTAGAATCCATTTAGTAAATAGAATGGACTCCGAAACTTTGGATTTTATCATTCGCGGGCGTACTACGATTCTTGAAATACTGGAGTCTCGTGGTTACAATGTAGATACCTACAAAGGTATGAGTCCCGAATCGATTATGAAATTCGCAACGACCAATGTAAATCTTCTAACTATAAAATCAACACGAGAAAGTGATGGTATGAAAGTAACGGTATTGTATTGGGTGAGCGGTGCGATACGTCTGAAACTTGACGCAGAATGTGAGAAACTGTATAAAGATAGCGAACTTGACCCGTTGACAGATGAAGTTATTATTCTACTTAGCGAACCATTCCACGACGCGTTTCATGTTCAATCGGTAAAACGATGGACAAATTTTAAAGCCCGTGTATCATTCTTTCAAATAAAAAATCTTATTAGTAACCCGGCGAAGCATATCTTTGTACCACCGCACCGAAAACTCAGTCCCGAAGAAATGACCTCTGTGATTCATAGTCTTCATATGAAATCCAAGAGTGAATTTCCCCATATTAAATATCATATCGACATGCAAGCGCGCATACTTGGACTCATTCCAGGTGATGTCGTAGAAATACGTCGTCCATCGGAAACCGCAGGTGAATACACAGCATACAGGGTATGTGTATTGTAATCGCTACATGATTGCGCAGTAGAAGGCGTTATGTGGTCCGTTTTGTTTCTAACGGTTCAATAGAATGTGGAGTCCCGATATTGAATCTACGTATAGAATGCAGGTCTCAATGGCTGCGAAGCAAGCGACGGATAATTTTTCGGTCGTCGTAGATCGCACACCTGCGGCTGTCATGAATATGCCAGGTGCGCAACAACAGATTACCACATCCAAACAGTATATTGAACAATCGGTTCAGACCGTAGCAAGAACAATCAATGAAGTCGTAGGACGTATCGATGAAATGGTGAGAAGTAAAGCAAATGTGCGTAACGATATTGATGCTAAGAGACAAGAGGTTGAACAAGTGAAGAAGGATGTGTTAGAAGCACAGGGAATTAATACAATACGAAAGGAGCAAGCGGAAGCATTAAAGACTAAATACGGAAGCAGTTATCATACATCGTGGTTAGGCTTATGGCGACCACTGTCCGACCAATCTATTACGGGACTTATGATTGCGTCCGCGCTATTTATTCTTATCACAATCATAACTGTGTTTTTTTACTTTCAAACATTCCAGATTTCAAACCCATTTAAGACATCAAGTGCATCAGGTGCATTAGGTGCATTAGGTTCATTCCCGGTCCAATCAGGACCCGATGTAAACTTTCGTAATTTCACAGGCGGATTCTTCAAAAGAAAATAAATAGGGTTTTAACAGAGAGTATCCGATGGCGAACCAGTATGTGACGAACATCCCTAAACGGGGATTAAACAATGTATGCAACCCACCTGCGCGTTTCTATTCGGATGCGGATTTAATGAAGGTATTCGCAAAAGGTGTCGCGAGCGATAGTCTTATTCCTGATTCAAGGTCAGGACGTATCCCGGTGGCACAACTCCACTCGCACATTGAAAACTTAGAAAGTACTGGTATTTTGAAAAAGCGCCCGACTCAAGAAGTTGCTCAAACAATGGAAACCGATGTTGATAAATTAATCGCACAGGATGTTGAACTTTTCAAAAGAATCAACGAGGAATATTGCTTTTATGAGCAGCGATACAAATATGCTCTCCGGATGTTTCTTGAACGAGCAACTAGTCGCAGCGCCAGTGATAATTTCGCTGCTCAAGCACTCTTAAAAAATACGAAAGTATTGAATATTCGTCTTAATTCCGTACTGGAGGTCATGAATTATTTAGCACAGTCCCGTGTTGAGGTTACGAATGCGAATAAGGACCAGATTAACAAGTACAATAAGCATATCAACGATAAGTACCAAAAAGCCAACAATATGTACAATTTACTCAAACAGGATAACGCAATTATCCAAACCCAACGGGAAATGGTGCGTTATACAGAAGAGAAGAATAATTATACAACAAACCAAATCGCGGTCTGGGCAGCACTTAATATCGTAGCACTCGGAACTATATTTTATGTTTATAGAAGTTAAATTCCCGGACTACTTGCTTCCCCCACAATTTAGCCCATTTGTATATCTTATTATAAACCGTTCATTGAATATTTGACGATAAAATGTTTTTAGCGTCAAACTTATTAAACCGCCGGAATAGATAGGATGGGACAATCGCAGAGTACTTTTGCGGAATTGGCAACCATGATGCAACACTTGGAGCGCTTACAGTATTCGCAGGAATTACAGAAAAATCCTGCGCAATACAATGAATTCGTCAATTCGCGTATTGATGAAATGACCGATGAAGTTTTTAATCGTAAGCGTACTGCGTTTCAGAAGGCGCATATTGATTTAGGTCGTTATATGGATATGGACCATAATGCGGGTTATTATAAGACCCGGTCAAAGGATGTTGTTACGCTGACGGATTTGTTACAAGCCCAAAATGCGAAACTCTTATCGAACGTAGAACACGATAAATCGCTCAGTAAGCGTCAATTTGAAATCAACGACTGGTATAATTACAATAAGCTAGAAACCCTATTCTTCTTACAAGTATTCTTCATCTCGTCGCTTGCTATGGCTGTTATTATTTACCTCAATAAAAACGGTACAATTACAAATTCCTTATCCGGACTCTTGACGGGACTACTTGTAATCATTGTTTCGATGTTAGGTATTTATCGTTATTACTACACGAATCGTGTTCGTGATACCCGGTTATGGAATCGTCGCTATTTCGGTAAAGCCGTACCACCGAAACCCGCTGCGAAATGCGATAAGAGCGGTAATGTTACGCTCGATCTCAACGATTTCATACCGAAAGAAGCGACACAGTGTGCTGATAAAGAGGCGGGGCGCTTCAGTGAATGGCAGGATAATCTTGAGAAGGAGATGCTCAATTATCAACAGACAGGAGCAGACCCGGCGCCTGGTACTGGTAGCTTATTGTGTGGTGGTACAGGTAAGTAAAAGCAGATAGTTGTGCACCATGTGAAGCGCCTGCGCAGCCCAAGGAAACGTATAAAACTAGATTAGTATCATTAACATATTATAAATATAAATTACATTTATGTTTACAATACTAATTTTATTGTTATTTCAAAAAGTGATAATTGGAGTTATCCAACCCTACGTATGAAGCGTTATAAATTCACAGTCCATTATAAGAATGGGAAATAGTGCGTCAGCACCGGATATAAATGCGATAATAAGAAACTCCCAAAGGGCGCAGCAACCGGCACCACCCGCGCCACTTACAGGACCTGCATTGTGCGCTGTAAGAGGCGTTGAATTAAATACTTTACATCGTGATGTACAGAAGAAACAAGAGGAAGTCGATACTTGTAATCCTGTAGAAGCACAAGAACGAAAAACAAAAACAGCGGTTGATGAAAATACACAGTATGTAGCAAAACAACGTAGCGAATTGGAAGGGAATCTGCTACAATTTAATAAACAGATAACCCTAGCGAATCAAGTCCATGTCGCAATGGAACCGTTAGACCAGTACTTAGAAAGCCTCAAGCAAGAACTAGGAAATCTTCGTACTGAAAACGACGGCTTAGAACGTAGCGAACGCGCAAACCGTCGCCGGTTTATGGATAATGACCCGCAATCCGGTGTTGGTGGTATTCCTGCGATTCGTACAAGTGATGATAAGGTTTTAATAGCATTTTGGATAACGTACGGTATCGCACTCATTGCGGTATGTATAGTTCTAACAAAGATGTTTGAAGCACAGATAGGCGGTACGAGTCAAAAGATGGGACTAGGTGCCCTCGTCTTATTCGTTGCCTACGGTATTGCATATTATTGTATTGCGTATTATGGATAAACTCCGACAAAAATTGAACCGCAATTAAACGACAATGCACCTCTGTACTGTCGTGTACTTGCTTTCTTGCTTTCCTGCCTTACTTTCCTATATTTCCTACATTTCCTACATTTCCTGTCCACTTCCTTTCAGCAAAATGAACTTCGCGAGTGTCTGGTTTCTTCGTGACGATCCTGTACCAGAGAATATTCTACCTCCAGGCTTTCCTTTGAACGCAGGAGAGCAACTCTTAGATCTATCGAAGCCTATCGAAGGCTTTCACCTTTACTTACCCTTTCCTAAATACGCAAGAATGTATGAAACGCGCGAGTTCTTTGGCGGTACGGTTTTCAATATGTTGAAGTTGATTTACAACTTCTACCAGGAGCCCGTTACTGTGTCTGAGTTACTCACAATTGCGGAAACTGCCGTCGATATTGATGAGCGCTACATGCTACAGCAAAAGTACAACATACTGCTTCGTGGCGGCGTAATCAAGCGACTTGAACTTGATTACACTGATAGTGCAGCATTCGGTGGTATTCAGCAGGGCGTTTTACAGATTCTTATGTGAACCTTGGAAATTTGCGAATCTGAAATAAATTCTATAAATCTAAAAATCCTAAAATCTAAAAATCTAAAAATAATTCAAAAACTTTTTGTAAAACTTGTGAACTTTTTTTTTGCAAATATTTCATGAAATTACAAAAATCCATGAAATATTTAGAAAACTTTCCATAAATTAGACCGCCAGTCTTTCGCCAACGTGTCATATAAAATGTTGGCAGTTTCACTCGGCTTCGCTTCGCAAACTGCTCATTTTAAATGGCACTCGGTCTAAAAACGGATATCGCCCCTCTTTCGCACTAAGGGGGATATCTCCCCCCTTTTGACCCCCTGCGAGGAAATCCATGAATATAGATTAGTATCATTAACATTGTATAAACATAAATTACATTTCTGTTTATGATACTAATTAATCATATAGTATTAATTGGAGCTATCCAGCCCTATTTCGCACTACGTAACTTCGCAGCACTTCGCAGCACTTCGCAGCACTTCGCAGCACTTCGCAGCACTTCGCAGCACTTCGCAGCACTTCGCAGCACTTCGCAGTCGCGTGAATGGGGGTAGATATCCCTCAAGCTATAAACCCTATTTCCCAATAATTATTTGATATAATTTACGAACGAATTACGTTTGCATTTCCAATCTGTCCCTTGTCAACACTATTCACAGACGTATTTATAGTTATCCCATTACTTGAAGACGTTGTAAAATATAAGTTATTTTCATCCCCACTTCCCATCGGTCGTAAAAGACGCATTGTAATGGATGGTGTAGATTGACCTTTATATGTTATGTATATCACTTTTCCTATGTCACGGAGTGACTCGCCTACAGCGCAGGTGTAATCATAATACCAGTCAATAACAAGATTTTTTAATCCTACAATCATTAATTCATATGTAGGAAATGTGTACGTATTATTTGAAAACGTTGCTTCGGTAGGCGCCCATGAACTGCCACCATATTCTCCACCCAATAAGGTTGCTGAAACAGCTCCGGGTAAGAATCCAATCGCGGCATTAGGTAATAAGTTGCCAATACCATCAAGTCCACCGCCAGGTGCTGTAAAATAAGGAGATTGAATTTGTCCGAACTGACGAATTAAAGAAGACATTTTGTTTATACTAAAGCATGTGAAATATTTCTTGTTGTTTGGTCTAGGGATGGATAGCTCCAATTTAGCCCATAAGTATCAATTGTACTAATCTGTATTCATTGATTTCATTAAAGGGTTACGAAAGGGGAGAATACACCCCTTTCGTTTGGTCAAGTTATACCGGAAGATTTCTCGTTGGAACGCAGGACGCAACGCGACCTCGGCTTTGATTGTATCGCTCATTGTACCCTACAGAAAAAGAGAAAGTAAGGATTCATTTTTATCAGAGGGGTCGTAATAGCCCTCCACTCATATCTTCTTCCTCATTCATACGTACATTGTAGAAGATTTTATCGGTTGAGCCACCACCACAGACTTCCCGCATACGTTCGACAAGTTGCGCATCTTTCATATCACTCATTTTACCGTTGGCACGCTTCCAGTCCTTCCAGACTTGTTTGAATTCTTTCAAAGTTACAGGTCCTGCGCCAACCTCTTTTTTAAATATGTCGTTAAAGAATGCCATGAACATATCGTTATCAGATTTATACTGACTCGATGCTACCAGAATACATGCGGGCTCTTTCTCAAGACCGTGTTCTAGGTACCGTGTCTCGTAATAATGTACGAGTAGCGAGAGAAACTCGACGCGCCAGGATTTGAGTTTGATTTCCAAATGGTCATCCTTTTCGTAGATATTCGCATCGTGATTAATTTCAGCAGTACCCGCGGCTACGAATTTCGTAATATGCGGAATTACCCGAATACGTCGCCACGTACCGTTATCCATCTTATTCACATCGGGCTTATCATTACAGCAAAGGAACATTTTTCCCGTAATAGAGAATTGGTCCTGTTCCGCAAAGAGTCCGCGCGCAGCAATAGAATCGCCGCCCGTATATTGTTTCATAATCGATGTATTGATTTTCTCACCCTCATCGGGCTCACCCATATAGATAAAACGTTTATTCTTCACAACGATAATATCGGGATTCGCAGAGCCAGAATCGGGTTTCTTACGCGTAATAACCGTTGTACTAAGGGTTGTGCAGTATTCACCGAGCGTATATTTCATAAGTTTTTCCACAATCATAGATTTACCGTTTGACCCTCCACCTGTCATAACGTAGAAGCGTTGCTCACGATTCGAGCCCTCAAGGCAGGATGCAAGTAGCGTAAGTACAAATTCCATCAATTCGGGGTCGGGATAAATGCGACGAAAGAATTCCATGATGAGCGCAATGACCGGACTATGAGGATTGTAGGGAACATAGGGAATGGGGTCATCTGTTGGGCTTCTTCCAGCCTGGAAACTGATATTATCATCCGGTAAACCATCGCGAAATAGAACACGTGGTTTTGAACTAGGTGTTTCCATGTATCGCAAATCAAGCACCCCGTTTTGAACACCTAGAAGCGAAGTATTTGTATTGAGTTTACCGATAAATTCTTCATCGTAGAATTTTTCGGTACATTCCGTCAGAACATTCGATTTGAAACTTGTCTTTTCTAGATTCTGCTCAATCGTATAGAGCAGTTTACGTTTCTTATCGAGATTATCGCGCTGCGCTTCCTCGGCGACTACGAATTGGTCCGCAACCTTCTTTCCTGCGGTAACATATTCATTTCTTATCAAACCCGATATCCGTTTCCGAATTTCCATTGGCTGCGGCATATACTTCCACGCATGCGCACCCTTGATATACCAAAACCATTCTACATTCCCTTTACGAGAACTCGGTGAGCAGCGGAATTCGTACCAATAGAGTTTCGCAATAAATGATGCGACATTTACATGCGTATCTTTCGCGCACGCAATAAGCCACGCTGTATTATACTCCGATAGAATACTATCATACTTCGTAGGATTATCGTCGCGCGCCCAATGAATGAGCGACGCAATCGTGAGTTTTTTCCCTGAATCATTTTTTGGTACGAGCCCCCATTTCGTCCGTAGTTCCGTCTCTGAATAGGTTGCTTTCTTATGCTCTGGATCAACACGTCGCGTTACATCGACCCAGACTAGAAAGGATGCGTCTGTACTTGCGATATTCTTAAGACACATCGCAAGATTTATCCAATCCCGATAATCACCTGCGCGTCGTTCCGGATTTATACATTCCTTACATAGTCTGTACGCAAGTGTAATATCATCGTTCGACATAGGACTTCTCGCAACCGTTTCATCCGCGTCCTTTGTCGTTGTCGTCGTCACAATCAGATGTTCATCCGACGCATCCGTAAAATCAATCGTATTTTTTACGTATTTTTCACTCTTATCGATTTTCGCATTCCCGCGCCCCCAGGTATCACCGAGCGTTTCCCACTCCTTGAGGCGTGTATTGCGAATCGCGAGTGGCGTCGCAACATCGTGACCACGGCGAATACTCAAGCGTTTCATCGTAGCAAGATTATTCGGTGGAATCGTATCCTCCGTCATAATTTCGTAAATGATTTCTACGAGTTCCTCGTAATCTACGGGGTCACCGCCCGCAAGCGATTCCTGAATTTCAGCAATCGGAACCGTCCAGACCTTTGTAATTGTATATTGCGCTTTATCGGGCTTACACGCACCGTAGATAAACCAATTATTCCGCTGAATAACACTCACGTCAAAGCAGTCTTCTGCTACATTTATAATTCCTGTCGGCGCAAATAGGGTGTCAATAATACCACGATTGAGTAGAAATCCGCGAATACAAAATTGGAAACGCGGATGTGTAGTTATAGACGGGCAATGAATATGGCAACCGTCTTTGTGGTTTGTACCGTTTTTTCCCTTATCCAATTCCGCTGCGGGCTTCTGGAGATGGTAGAATTGTAGGTCCGTAGATAAATCCTCGATACGTGCAAAGAATACCATCGCCGCAACATACTCTGAAATAAACTTACGAATATGGTCATCGGTAAATTCACGTTTCAAAGGACCGCCCGCTTCGTATTTAAAATCCAAATCTATGAGAATAGGACTTGCGTCACGATGCTTCTCAAGAAGTGAAGAGGAACGATGACCAACGAAGATATGCTTCCACGCAAGTTCAAGAAACGTATCGTAATCGCTATCATTGACGACATATTTACCCTTATCCACACCTGAAGTCAGACCTGTAAGATTCCAATCATTCTCGGACGTACGGCGTTCTCCTAGGAATGAAACTAACGACATTGGCTGTGTCATAGTGTTCCTATATCTATGGTTTCCGTTTCCTTGGGCGCAGCGGGACGTATCAATTTTTCGAGCGCTGTCCGCGCCCCTTTAAAATCGTATGTCGCGCTCATTCCGAAGACGGAAACGCGTTCTTTGAGCCCATCAAATTGAAGATGCGTATCGCAGAGTGTAAGAAGTTCAGAACGACGTTTCTCAAATTCATTCCACATAATCTCCTTGAACGGCATTGCGTACGATGGTATTGTTGAAAGTTGATGTGAAACGGCTGTGTAAAGATTCGCAGATACGAGCATACGATTGTAGGTCATTGCTTCCGCGGATTTCCCACACTTTGAATACGCGGGTTCGTTTTCAAGCGGATTCTCATTGAGAACCGCGGACATAATCGCGATGAGAACGCTACCGAGATTCTGAATCGATGTCCATTGCGGACCGTCGTGCCACGTATTGAGAATCGATAGACAGACCTTACCCTCTTTGTACATATTGGGATTGAATCGCGTACGACCGTCTTGCGTCAGCGATAAGACTTTGATAGGTACAAACGGATAATCGTCTGGAAACTCAATAGAAAAGAAGTAGAATCCACCGAAATACGGTGTTCCGTGCTGTCCTGTAAGCATTGCGGTTCCTTTACGAATATTGGATTCACACGATGTATAAAATATACCGTGTGAGGCTAAATAGGCTGCGTTTGTCGTTATAGTGTCTTGCGTTTCTTTCATAATACGCTTTATAGAAAGAGAATTGACCGCCATCTTTATTACTTACATTGGATTTATGTCGTAGAAATCAATTTTTTCATAGAATCAAGGAATGTAGTAGGGCGGCATCCGGGGACATCAACATCTGAGTCCCGTAGGAAAATATAAATACCGTGATTGAATTGAATCGTACGTGGTACAACCGTTGCATGAATAGGATGTCCTTTCGCATCAAGACCTTTGAATAGGTCAACCGCAATACCGGCTTTTTCCGCGACCATAGATTTATGAATGATTGTAAATAATTCGGATGAAATATAATCTTGAAGTGGGAAGTAACAATGTATGGAGTATAGGAATTGCGCAAGGTCCCGTCCGTATTTCAGGCAGTCGTGTTCCATTTTGAACCAACTTCCAGCACCTACAAGTGTAGCACGTGGATT
>Ga0114962_10001300_pt1 | contig 21663 bp, 18 predicted proteins | sample C_130820_MF_Meta_FD_87017 | JGI IMG/M metagenome (GOLD analysis project Ga0114962, IMG submission 87017) | Freshwater microbial communities from Lake Croche, Canada to study carbon cycling - C_130820_MF_MetaG | ecosystem: Environmental > Aquatic > Freshwater > Lake | place: Lake Croche, Canada... | reverse complement strand
TGTAAGACCATTTGAGTCGTTTGCGATGACATGCCCATCAATGATTTCTTTTTGGAAAAAACAAGAAAGTCTTGATACAGAATATTCGCATGGAAAGCATGAATTATATGCAATGTGGAGTTTAAAACAAGAGTTAGTCAGAATCGCCATAAATCAAAATCGGTTTAAAAGTAAATGGTTCTGTTGGTGTGATGCAGGAATGCAGCGATTTTCTAAATTACAAGATTACTATATGACATTTCCACATGATATAGAACGTCTCTGTTTACCTGGGCGAATGGCATTTTTAGAAGTTGATAAAATTCCACAATCATATGTTGACGACTGGAATGAATCTAAACCAATGCATTATCCTGTGCCTGAAATTACATTAGGAGCTGGATGTATTGTCGGAGATGCCGATGCATGGACGGAATTTGGTGAAGCATATAAGAATATGCTAAAGGAATTTGCTTTACGAGGTTGGTTTGCTGGTAAAGAAACTGAAGTCTTTTTTGCCATTCTTATGGAAAAAAAGACCAGGCCATTTCGCCTTTTTCATGCCAAGCAATTCGTAAATATTCCTGGAATAGAATGGCTGAGTTTTCCAGTTATGCTTGGAGGTAATTTGGATGCTGAAGTGGATACACGATTTGAAGCTATTTAGCTGCGCGACTTCCTCGCCAAAGGCGAGGTATGATATCGTAGCTTTAGCTACGAGATTTCCATTGCTCTCCACAAACATTGCAAATATACAAATTCTTCTTACCCGCCGCATCATATGTCATATAAATTACATCGCGCTCAACTGCCTCTGTATTAGTTGTGCACGTTGGCCTCGGGCATGGCACCATCTTGATATGCGGAAGAGTATTATCCTGGCGTGTAAATTCATTAATCATAATCTTAAATGCCTCTGATGACTTCTGCTGAACCATGGTCTCTGAAATAAGACCACCCGTTGTCTCAACCTCCGTATAACCACAATTCACACAAAGTCGTGTTAAATCATCTGCCTGCCCTGGCTTTAGATACAAATAATACTTACATGTGGGGCAAAACTTCATAGTGCTCTACATTCTTAGGCTAAAATAGTTCAATTTTTGAAGCGCGTATTTTGGCCAAAAAATTGCTTAGGTTAGTTCAGTATAAACCAATACATATGGCGTCTCCAATTACTCTGAAATCTTTCTTAGAAAATCATCGCCTGCCATCAGGTGATAGGCGACCTGCCTCGGTCACCGGCATGGGTGATGCAGCAGGCAAATATCTTATTCCAGATGAGAACTATGAGCAGTTTCTCGACCTAATGAATAAGCATCTCTTCGAGGAACGAGCGCGACCTCTAAATCTGGTTGAGCAACCGACTCCAAATGGCCCCAAGCCGCTCGTGATTGACTTGGATTTTCGTTATCGGAAGGACCGTTCTCTTGCACATCCATTCGAACAATCCCATATCAAGGCTTTCACTGAGAAACTCACTGAAGGCCTCGGAACCTTCTTTGACCTTAATCCTTATGAGGAGCTCAGATACTTTGTTTCTCTAAGGCCTCAGGCCTACGTTGATAAGAAATCAGGTGAAATCAAGGATGGTATCCATATCGTTTGCCCTGATATCATTCTCTCCTTTGAAAAGCAAGGTGCTCTCAGAAACTGGATGCTCGGTCAGGATGCCATCAAGGAGACATTCAAGGGGACATCATTCATCAATGAGTCAGAGGGTATCTATGATGCTTCTTGCACAAGAAAGCAGGGATGGTTTCTCTATGGTGAATCTAAACCCGATATTCCTGCTTATACTCTTAGCTATGTGCTAGATTACACGCCATCTGCAAATAGCTGGTCTATCATTGAACCATTCAACTATGATAATCGCGAACTCCTCGAGCTTCTGAGTGTGCGCTACAAGCTTGCTGCCGATGACAATGAGGTGAAGGCCGATGCGAAGGGAATGTATGAGAAACTAGTTGCATCTGGTGGATATGCAAACACACAAGTCCCCGTAGCTCCTGTGCTTCCCATGGAGGATTTGACTGAGGAGCAAGTCCAGCAAATTGAGAGTAATGTTCTTCTAAAGGAGGCATTTGAAGAGCCTGAAATAGAAACTAATTTCGAGGAGATTGATATTGTTAAGAGATTTGTAAGAGAGTGTCTTTCACCAAAGAGGGCCGATGACTATGTCTCATGGTTGAATGTAGGACTCTGTCTGCACTCAATCTCACAGAGCACGGATATGTTCAATCTATGGATGGAGTTCAGTGCAAAGTCTCAAAAATCTGCCGGCAATGATCTGGTAAAGCTAAAGCGCAAGTGGGATTTATCAATGCGCGCAGAGGGAAATGGTCGTCGTCTAACGATTCGCAGTCTAAGACACTGGGCACAACACGACAATCCCATTGTATTCAAGGAGATCATTGAGCAGGATATCCACAACTATATTCTACATTTCACATGCCCTACCCACAATCATGTTGCACGTCTGATGAAGCGAGTCTACCAGGATAACTATACCGCATCTGTCAGTTCAAGGTATACTGATTGGTTTGAATACAACCAGAATACTCATAGATGGAAGAAGATTAACCAGGGTATTGAACTAAAGAATAAGATTAGTGCCAGAGGAGGTGGAATGGAGATTGCAGATCTTATCTTCAGTGCACGTCAATATTTTAAGAAGAGTCCAGAGTTTGCTAAGATTGAGACAATTGCCAATAATAATGCAAACATTGAGGTTCTATCTGCTCTTCTAAAGACACTACTTGATAAGCGTCGCACCTTGCGTGACCTGAACAAGATTGATGAGACCCGTGACATTGATGTGGAGATCAAGAATACTGAGGCTAATATTGAACTCATTCGTCAAAAACAGGAGATGAATAGAACTGAGGTCAGAGAACGAAAGTTTGCAGAGTTGAGTGAGCTTGAGACTAAGCTCTATAATAGTGGATTCAAGGATTCAGTGATGAAGGAGTGTATTGGTCTCTTCTATGAGGAGGGATTTGAGCAGCTACTGAATTCCAATCCATACCGCGTTGGCTGCGCCAATGGTGTTCTTCACTTGGATGCAATCAAGCCCAATCCAGCTAGGCCTGGTGAAATGATGCCTATGGAAAAGGATAAGGGAGATCCCTATAACTTCTTTCAGGATGGTGTGCCCGAGGATTATCTGACCTTCCAGGTTGGTAATGACATGCCAGAATACAGTCCAATTCCTTACCTAGAATACGACCCAAATGATCCTGAGCAGATTGAGATTGATGAATTCTTCTCCAAGCTGTTTCCTAGGGCTGAACTGAAAGCCTGGGTTCTGAAACTTCTTGCATCATGTCTTGAGGGTAAGAACAGAGAGCAGTGTTACTACACCTTCCAGGGGGTTGGTGGTAATGGTAAGTCCAAGCTGGTGGAGCTGATGATTATGACCCTCGGCGACTACCAATCTTCTCTCCAGTCAACGGCTCTTACGAGAAAGCGCCCTGAGTCTGGGGCAGCAAATCCAGATATCATGAGTATCAAGAATAAGCGCTTTATCTATATGCAGGAGCCTGATGACCGTGAGCCTCTGAATACTAGTAGGATGAAGCAGTTCAGTGGTGAGGATGCAGTAGAGGCCCGTGGTCTCTTTCAGGACCAGGAGCGCTTCAAGATTTCTGGTAAGCTATTTATGATGTGCAATACCCTACCTACTATCAATTCTATGGACCGCGGCACATGGCGCCGTATTCGTCTGATTCCCTTTGAGAGCAAATTCGTGAATCCTGGGGACAAGGAGATTGGTCAGCCTAATGTATTTCTGAAAGACATGAATCTGAATGCAAAGCTGAAGCGCTGGCGTATTCCCTTCTTCTCTAGACTGGTGCACATTTATCTGACACAGTATGCCGTATCTGACAATGGCACACTGGAGCCTGCACCTGAGATTGTGATGAGTGAGTCCAGGAAATACCGCGACACCTTTGATTCTCTGAATAAGTTCTGTCAGGAGAGATGCCGTATTGACCCTACGAGTGATGAGGCAGCAACGGTCTCTGATGTGTGGAAATCCTACAGATACTGGCACGAGGCAGTCGGTGGCTCAGGGAAGAAACTTTCTCAAGTTGAATTTCTAAAGAGATTCAATGAAGAGTTTTATCAGGGGCAGCCAAAGCAGGGAAAAATGTATCCTGGCCTCTTTGTCTTCAATACTGAAGATGAGGTCACCGCTCATGACAATGAGCTAGCTGAGGTTAGCCAAATCGAGTAATGAGTGAAATAGATACAATAAACATAAAGATAAATGCTAGAAAACTATATACTGCATACATAGTATTACCCGTAAGTTGGTTAATATTTATACTAAATACAATTGCTAAGGAAAAATAAGATAAAATAAAGAAAAATAGTGTGAACCCTTGCAATGTTCCACTAGCATTTGGCAAAGGTGCGGTAATATCAGATTCAAATGCTGCATCGTATGCTACACTTGAATTCTTCTTTTTTTGAGACCTTGGTAAAAGTATTTTAGTAGATGCCATTAGTGATATTGCTAAATTTTTCTGTTGTTGTAATAAACTTTCTAGAAAACCTAGATTACTTTGATCATTAAATATATTATTATATACACTATCCATAGTCGGGCTAGAAAATCCTTCAATTATAGGTGACAGGTATTCTCCCATTTCTATATTAGACAAGAAAGCATACTGCCGGAATTAGTTTATATAGTATAAATTACCATAGCCACCCAGTCCTACATTTTTTGGCAGATCTCAATGGAGTTCTTGCTTCATTTGGAAAACGCGACTTGTGCCAGTATCTAGAATCACGAGCCACATTAGAATAGCGCCATCTTAGTAAGATTACAACGGTTGCTAGAATTGCAATGATATACGCTACAAATGTAAATAATGATTGAGTAATCGAGCCATTAGATAATAAGAATGAAAGAACGCCAATAAGAGAGAGGGATATAAATAATATCTGTAAGAAATATAAGGTATCTAACTTATTAAAATTTGACCATTCATTTATTTCAGTTTGTCTTTGACTTAATCCTGCATTAATCATAGATGCAGATAATTGTGAGCGAGTAACGGAATTCATATCACCTGCTGCATCAACAAGGTCTTTTGTTCTGGAAAGGTAAAATGCAGCAGAAGTAATATTATTATCTGCACCAGTTGCTTGGTCAAATGTATCTTGATAAATTGATTTTTTAGAATTTTCAACTTGCTGAAGTGCTGCATTTATATTATTCTGAACAAGGCTAGCACTTTGAGAAGGTCCCAATGATCCTAAATAAGATTGAAGTTCCATATCACTTATAATCTGTGTTTGTGCAATTAAGTCTGAAGTTGATACAACAAAAGGTTCTTTCATCTACAGTAACAGCTAGAAATTAGACTGATACATGGTATTATTTTGAATACATGTATCAATTGCCAAAGACAATATTTCTATTTTATTTAGTATTGCGATATAGGTAATAAATCATTCCAATTGCAACAATATTCATAAATCCATAAATAGCCAGTAGATTCCGGGAAGATTGATTTTTCTCAATTGTATAATGCATCATCGATGTCTGAATATCTCCCTTCAATTCGCTATTAGTTAACGCATGTGAATCACTTTGTAATTGTAAGCGTGCTTCTTCTAAACTCGCATTTAATTGATTTACGCCAGTCGTAGAACCATAGTAAGTACTTAAAGTATTATTACGTGATACAGCTAATCTCTGTAATATTGAAATTAAATCATTTAATTTATTATTTATTAGCTGTGCAGCAGCTATGGCACTTTGATATCCCTGAGAAAATGGAGTATTTCCATTTGTTAAATCACTGCTAGAAGCTGGACTAGAAGCTGCATATAAAATAAGATGTAATAATTTATAATAACGATTATAATAATAACAATATTCATCATGAATATTGCTTCTTAATTTGGCTGCACTTAGTGAAAATGCTTTAGCCGGATTCAGATTTTTTAATGGAAAATTGGTGTTAGTTTGGGTTAAGTTTGGCGGAACAGAATTAGAATTTGCAATTCCATCATAAGATTCAGTTCCTGGAACATTTACAGTGTATGAATGATTTATTAAAGCCACAATATGAGAATCAACATCCGAATGCTGTGCAATACCATTTGAATCTCTATTAGAAAATGGAGCTCCATTTGGTAGACATTCTATATATTTTAGTGATGCACTGGGAGTATAAGGGGCAGACCAATCTGAAGGCCATGCATTATTGTTTAAACCAGAATTACTTATTGCTGCTGCAAGATTAATTGAACTACAGCTCATTCTACTATTTACTAATTATTTGCATTTTTAGACTTAAAATATAGAACTGCAAAAATTACTAGTGATACTAATAAAAGTATTATTACACCTCCAAGAAATAATGGATTACTATAAAAAGGTATAGGAGAAGCCGGGGAACTTAAAAATCCGGTTATACTTGAAGGTAAATTTACCTGTCCTGAAAATCCAAACATCTGAAAAATTAAAAAGATTGTTAAAGATGCCATAAATACACTTATAGCTAGTAAATATGGTAAACTTCTCATTCTTAACTCTGGTATTAATCCAAGTGTTGATTCTCTTGCTAAGACAGATTCCTCTGGATGAACCTTATTCTCATAACGTTCTTCACTTAAACTCGTATCTTCAGCAATATCCTTTGATTGTTTATTTAAATATACTTGAAGAAAATCATTTATAAGTGACATTTCATTAAAATAGTTTGCAACCTTTTGAAATGGCACATTTACCGATTGTTGTGCAGAAGTTACTCTAACTGTATTCAAAGGAGATGCATTTTTTGCATTATATAATTCAGTTAATGCGGTCCTTAAGGTTTGAATATTTCCAGTTATATCAAAATGTTGTTGTGCTTCATAACGTGCTTGCGCATCTGAAAAACTTGTCGGAACCGACATTTCTATCTATCTAAGGAGTACACACTCTATAGACTACATATTCGCCTGCAGAAGGACTTGGTCTTGTAATTTTAATAATGTCACCTGGAATCGCACCAATTACACGTGTAATTGGATCCTCATGATATCTGATAAATGGAAACTGACTTTTTTGATTAATATACATTGACTTCATGAGGGGCTCATGCTGCTCCTTTGGAATTATTTCGTGTGGCGGAACAAGAAAGTGGTGAAGAGGATTCATCTGAAAACTGTCCATGAAGAAGAAGGATAGTCTGAGATTACGTGTATTCCATTGATTAATAGACGCCTGATGAAATACAGAGACTGCAGGTTCATTTATTAGACAAATAACACTTGTCTGAGCAGGGTCAACCGGAGACCCTAGAGCCTCTGGTCTCCTAGAGCTTGCCTCTGGTGCAACACCAATTGGTGTCTCAAGAGATGCTAGGAAACCAGGAAGCTTCTGTTTAATTTTTTGAAGGAAGATATATACACGAACTGTTGGTGTGGGAACAGTCATGCCATCGCGCGCCTTTACAGTGAACTCCAGAGCTCTGCCATTTGAGGTTACAGCTAGACCCTCGCGAATTTCCTCTGGGCCAAACTTTGATGCACCTACCACATCATAACCACGGTCATGTAAAACACTTAGAAGTGTTTGACGTGACCGAAATACCTTTTCTACAAATTGTGCCATACGTTACTATCTAATCACATAGTATTCAAATTTTTAGGTGGAATTTATTTACGAGATTTACGAGACTTGCTAGATTTACGAGACTTGCTAGATTTACGAGACTTGCTAGATTTACGAGACTTATATTTTCTTAAGCCACCCTGTTTTACTTCAAGGACAGCTCCACATGCGGCACATTCTTTTGCATCGGCAGGATTCATAGTGTCACAAACCGGGCACTTAATTTGTTCTCCAGAAGCTCCTGAATTATTCTTCATTTTTAATCTGCATGCTGCACATTCTTTTGCATTCGCAGGATTCATAGTTTCACACACGGGGCACTTAATTTGTTCCCCAGAACTAGACATCTAATTAAATAAATAAAATTTATGAACCCTTAATTACCGTTATTCTCATATTTGGGTCACTTATCTTTTCTGAGCTTGTTCCTCCAAGGCTTTTCTTCTGGGTTGTATTATTACGCATAGGCCTTGGTGCAACACCAGGATGCATAGAAGGTGGCATTAAAAATCCTCCCATTTGCATTGCACCAGTATCTACAGCAATAGTTGGAGGAGCTCCAGGAACTCCAGAGCTAAAAAGCTGGGCAGGCTGAGGCTGAGATGCAGCATATACTGCAGGATATGGTGACATATTATATCCTTGACCGTTACCCATTTGTGCCATTTGTGGCATTTGTGCCATTTGTGGCATTTGTGCCATTTGTGGCATTTGTGCCATTTGCATCATTTGTTGCATTGGGGCCATTTGCATCATGGGTGCCATATATCCTCCTTGCTGAGCTTGAACCATAGGCGGGCCTTGAACCATAGGCGGGCCTTGAGCTAATTGAGGTTGCTGCGCTAAAGGCAAGACCTGCGGGATTGCTTCGCCCGCCTCAGCCCCTAATTCTTCATCAGCAACTAACTCCTCTGGTTGACCCATGACCTGAATAGACCTAGCCGGTGGAACCACTGTCACTGTCGTAGGATTTGGCTGGAACATTGGTCCCTTAGTTGTCTGAATCATTGTTCCAGGAATCACACCTGGTTTATTTATAGACGAAGCCGCAACATTTGCCGCAGCCTCAATGGCCCCCTGAACTCCCGTGCCATCTAGAACTGTATCCTCTGAGCTCGAGAGACGCGGTGTTGGTGCAATTGCACCAAGTTTCATTAAGAGCTCTGGGCTAGCCTCCGTCGGCCCCTCCACAATTTCTCTGAATTGCGGCACAATTGATTCGGGTAAGGCACGAACCGGTAAGCTCGTGATAACTCTAGATTTCTCCTCCTCCGTTGGTGGAGGTAAATCATCTTTATTAATTCCATCTAATCTCAGTAAATCCTTCTCCGTCATAATGCGCATTCCAATATTCATGTAGGTTTCCATCTCTTGTGATAGAAGCTTGAATGCATATGGCATCTCAATCACCACTGGAGCAACCATCGTCTTTCTGATTGGAGGGATTAGCTCCAAATCATTCGGACCCGAGCCAATGTATGAGACTGGGCCCGTGCATAGAGGACATACAAAGAGACCTGTCTTTGGATTCTCAATTGGTATAGTTCCGCAGCCCTTGCAAACACGAAAACTGGTTCCATCTGCTCTTAACATATACGACTCATTCACAAACGCACTGATTCCATGGCCCACAATTGCATCACGCTCCATCTCACCAATACGAAGACCACCCTGAGCTCCACGACCTCCTGTAGGCTGGTGAGTTTTCTGCTCTCTCCTACCCTTACCACGAGCATTCCACTTGTCTTCTACCATATGCTTCAGACGCATAGAGAAAATAGGACCAATAAACATGTCAGTGAGTAACTGTTTACCCGAGGTGCCATCATATAAGATTTCATTGCCAAATTTCTCAAAACCCAGCTGCTCTAGAGCCGCATTCATTTGCTTGGTTAGCCTTCCATCATCTGTAAATGCGGTGCCATCTGCAACTGCTCCTATATTTGCAGCAATCTTACCTAGAACCATTTCAATCACGTGACCAATCGTCATACGTGATGGAATAGCGTGAGTATTCATAATCATATCTGGCACAATTCCGTGAATAGTGCGGGGTAAATCATGAGAACGAACCACCATCCCAATAGTGCCCTTCTGTCCATGACGATTAGAGAACTTATCTCCTAACTCAGGCACTCTGTATTCAACGCACCGAATCTTCACTGTTCTCAGGCCCTTATTATTCACTAGAACTACAACCGATTCCACACGCCCATGAGTCCATACCTGGGCAGACTCAGATGAATCTGCAATCTTTCCTCCAGGGAGTTCCATTGTGCGGCCAACTATCACTGTATTTTCATCAACATATTCACCAACCCTGACTATGCCGCGCTCATCTAATTTTGAGTAATCCATTCCTGGCCTTAAATCAGTCCATCCAGGAATTGTCTTGGGGTTTGCAATACGCGTGCGGGTCTTGGCCTTCTCATCATCCTCCTCAAATACATTGTATGAGCGATAGTGCACTGAATTAAATAGGCCTCGCTGCAAGGCATCGTGGTTAATGACAATACCGTCCTCCTGATTATATCCTGCAAACATCCCCATTGCCAGAATTATATTGGAGCCATAAGGGAGCTTTCCCTGACCTAAGTAATCATAATATAAGGTGCGCACTAAAGGAGGTGAGCCATTTGTCAAGATAGACACCTGATTATCATACCGAATATGGGCATTAGATGCATAAACGGAGAGACCCTGTTTTGACTGAGAATCTCCTAGCTGATTACGCACAGACTGATTATGATGAGAGAATGGAATCAAGCTCGTAATAGCACTCATAATTGTAGAAGGGTGCACTTCCACGTGGGTTGTCTCATTTGTAGCCTGCTCCATAAAATTCACAATGAACGCTTCATTATGCTCATAAGGGTCAACATATTCAATTAAACCGGAATATGGTGTTAAATAATCAATATATTCTTTTATTGTAAGACCTTCACGCTCTGCTAGCGGGTCAACAAATCCTACCCAAGAAAGTCCATGTTCCTTTGTCTGAGGTAGAAAACCCATTACCATGTCACGCCATTTAGTGCCAGTCTCTGCTAATTTACCCTTTGGATACTGGCCAGTTGTCCATGGCATCATGTGCAAGAGAGGCCGTCCAGGACGACCCTCATCAAAATTAATGAGAATACGCCGATTACTAATAAAAAATGCAACTCCTACTGAGGCTGAGAGACACCCAGTCCATTTGAGAAGTTGAATCATTTTCGTCAATTCATTGGCCTCAAGAGTGTAACCTAATAGACCATTATTTAAAAACACAGGAACACACATTGCTCTTAAAGAACCCGTTGCATCTTCAACATGTATTAAGAAATTTCTCTTAAAAAGCCAAGCTAAGAATGCCTTACTCGGTGTTGAAGTACTTATATTTGCTAGAACACTCAAATTCTTAGCGATACCAATTGATGAACCACCAGGTGTCTCATTTGTGCAAAAGTAACCATACTGACTTGTATGTAAATGTCTTGGACCAGTCAGCTTCATTCCAGTATCGAATTCTAAAACAACACGCCTACAATGACTTATGAAATCTATATAGGAAAGACGTGAAAGAGCCTGTAAAACACCCGATTTCTCATCTGCTGGACTTGAGCCCCATTTTCCCTTGAAGCCACGCATGATACCATTTGTCAACATATTCGGCTGTTGCATCTTCTTAACCTTTGGCGATCTGAATATAGAAACTACATTCGATTCCGCAAAAATATTCATAAAATTCATTCCCTTATAGACCTGCACATTGTAATTGTATTCCTCATCAATTGCTAAAGCAACTGCCTTCATCCAATTCTTGTAGGCGCCCTGGAAAAGCATCTGTGTTAAGAAACCTGAGGTTAAGCAACGCTGATTTCGCGTGTCATCTCTGTCAGTCTTTCCTTCCAAACCCATATAGACACGGTAAATCTTCTTAACACAATCACCCAAGTAAACTGCACGAGCACTTGGTGTATCAGGAACATGCGAAAACAACTGATTATGTAAGATATCTAGAACATGTGCTTCTCCAAATCCCTTTGTCAGAGTCTTAATATATTGAATTGCCGAATATGTATCTAAAATGGGATAAGCGTCTGTAAAGCATGCAATTAAAAAGGGTTCCATGATTTTTAACTCCTCTGGATTCATAGAAGGCACAATAGCACGTGTAATCTCCTCGTCTGATTCAATACCTAATGCCCTAAATAAGACACACACTGGAATTGCCTTGCGCACAAAGGGTAGACCTACATGAAGAGCCTCTGTCTTTCTTATCACAGCAAAGGTCACACGACGCACCTGACGTGTTTCAGGAGACAAGCAGGAAATAGAAGAATACGTAGCAACTTGGGGGTCAGCTTCCTGATTTTGGGCATAGAGTGTATTGAACGCCTGCTCCTGGTGAGTAATTAAGACCTTCTCAGATCCATTAACAATGAAATATCCACCCTGGTCATACGGGCATTCTCCAACGGATCTTAGAAACTCATCAGGCTTATTATGCAGTAAACAGGGTCTACTATGTAACATAACTGGAATTTCAAACAGTGGCCTCTTTTCCAAAAGAGTTTCTTTCACTACAGCTTCACCATCTGCACCCTTTGCAAATTTTACGCGCACTAGAATATCTGCAAAGATTCCAGCGGAATACGTGAGATTCCTTAAGCGAGCTTCATTTGGAAAAAGAAGTCTGACTTCTTCGCCCCCCATGTGTTGAATTGTTGGAGTTCCTATACTTAGACCCTTCCCATCCAAGCCTCCAATATAGATTTCAACAGTATATTCATATTGACCTGGTTTTATCAAATCCTTCACTATAATCAATGGATTCTGACTCTGAATAATGGAAGGCAAATCGGATTCTAGAAATTGGTTATAGGAATCCAGATGATGCCTTGTATAAGGATATGAAGTTGTTTGAAAATACTGGTCTAGAAGTCTTCTTGGAATATCCATCGACCTTTCCTGGGAGTTTGCCATTGCTCTATTTTGCAAAGCATAAATTTAAATAGTCATCAGACGCTGTAATGCTAATTATTCATGTTATATAACATTCAAATTAGAATTGGTAAAACTTATTATGATTATGAAGATAGAGATGGAGATGAAGATGATTGATACATATCAGCGCCATACGAACGAGTAGGAGTTATAGTAAAATTAGCAGGAATATTAGCTACTGGCATACTTCTAAATGGTGCAGTTCCAGTTGGGTCTGCATTTGGATAGAGAGGTGTTCCCTTTCCTGGATCCGTCATCATTCCTGCATAGGCTGCACTAGGAGGAGCAGTAGGAATTAGTGGTCTGAACATTCCATCTAAAAATCCACCACCTGCTTGAGAAGCTGCAGAGCCATCCGTGGTAAATCCATTTGGCTTTCCACAGTCTGAATTAATTGCAGATGCATAATATCTATCTAGACCCTGTGACTGATAGGTAGGAAAATTTCCATATGTGCCTGCAACACCTGCCCTCAATTGATAATCTAGAGGGGCGCCTCCTAAAGGAGCAGCCATAGCACCACCGCGTGTCTTTGTTCTACGTGTCTTACCAGCCTTCAGACCATATCTAAATTTCAGATATGCAGCAGCATCGGCCGGAGGTAGGTCGCGTTTGAATGTTTTACGCCACTCTTCTCTATAAGAAACAACTGCATCAGAAAATGAGTGCTTGGCTGTCTTTCTTAAATGCTCAACAACCTTATCCATGTGGTCGAATGCCTTACGAAGCTGTGGGATTGTTAAGACATGCTTCTTTGATGTTTTTTGTAATTTTCTTGTTTTTCTTACCATTCTATAATTACATACTATTTAATTACAATAGGTCGACTAATTTAGATCCATGCACAATTTTAATTGCAAATGGGTCTAAATATATATTGCAGTAGGAACATACCGAATCTTTAGCTAACCTTAAAACTTGGTGAGACTAGATTAGTTAACTTTGAATTATTAGGTTTCATAAAATTCGTTACAGTCTTTGATACATTATTAATTGCTCCAGTGATTCCACTATTTGAAGAATTGCCACCTAAGTTAAATAGACTCTTTGAGCTATTTCCTGAATTAAATGGTGCCGTAATTGCCTCGGGAAGTATTTCAGTTACAGGCGGTGGAGAATAGCCATATGAACTCATAATTACTCCTGTTCCAGCAACAATTACAGCTAAAATCATAAAAAATCCAGCATATTGGTGTATCTTATCGGTAACCAATGAAGGTGTGCGATACTCATACGGAAACATGGAATAATGTTGCCATATTCCAATACCAAGCATTAAAATAGATACGATACCAAGCACGTAAGGTGACATTCTTGGTAACACAAAAAAGCATATTAGTGCACCAAAAAATAGAACGGCTAATGATGGGATGAACAGCTCCATTTCCTCTCTAATATGTTTCGCGATACGTTAGTAACTCTTTTCTGCAACAATACCGATGAAGACCCAATTCATTTAAAACATCACCTTCGGGTGTCTTATGGAGCTTAGTCTCATCAAGAATAAGAAGAGATGCAGGTTGTCCTCCTCTAAGTTCCTTAGTCCTGCGCTCGTAATATCTCCAAATATCCGCAAGAACATTTCCACAATTCATACAACGTACTGGGATTGGCATATAAGTCTTACTACCCGGGATGTTAATCAATTTTTACTGGTTTTAGTTAATTTTATAGATTAACTGCGTAGAATTCATTATAACACTTCCTTGGTTAAAAGACAGAGATGTCTTCAGTGCTATTTTCCAGTGGTTCCTATAATCGTAATAACCAGGCTCGTGGGGGAATCGAGCGTCTAACTACGAAGATTACAGAGCTTGAAAAGAAGATTAGCGATCTTGAATTTGTAATTACTACGATGCAAAAGTCTAGTGGCGCTGTTGGTCCTGCTGGACCTCCTGGACCCGCTGGACTTATGGGACCTCCTGGACCCGCTGGCCCTCCGGGAGCTGATGGTCCAACTGGACCTGCCGGACCCCAAGGGCCCCAGGGTCTAAAGGGGCTTCCTGCCACTGCAAGCTAAGAAAGCAACTTTTTAAGGGTCGCTGCACTGATTTGTATATTATGCTGATTCAAGAGATACTTGGAAAGGTTTGCAACTGACAGTTTAGGGAATTTTGCCGACGCATCGTGTATTTGTGCCAAATCATCTTCAGACCATTTTGATTTTTGAGTAGAGCTGCTTGTGACTGTAGTCACTGACCGCTCCATTCCATCTGATGTCTGCACCATTTGTCCTATGGCCAAGGTGCCCCCATGAATCGCATCGTGGCATTTATCGCAGACAACTACCAGATTCGCCTGAAAATGCACATTCGAATTATCGGCTAGATGACCTGTGCTATTAGCATTCTTGCGCTCCATGATATGATGCACCTCAAGAGTTGAGAAATCTGTTTTACCACAAATATTGCATTTATATTTTACAATTCCAGAATTCCAAGAGGAGCCAACTGATTCAGAAAGTTCAGCCTCTCCTGCCAGCCGTTTCCGAAAAAGAATTGCATCTTCCAAAATATCATCAGGAATTCTCATAGCCTTTGCAACTTCTAGTCCATAGAGTGATGAGCCAGAGCCTTCTCTTAAGGTTCTATGATACACTAACTTGTCTTTCATCTTGTCATATTCCACATGGAGATGCCAGATTTTAAGACGTGAATCCTGAATAACTTCTGGAATACTTGAGAGCCCATGGAGGTGGGTAGCAAAGAGAAACCGTGCACCTCGTTTCAAGAGACCCTTGAGTCCAGCTGCCACGAGGGCCGTTGCAGAAGTCGTCTCAGTTCCTGAGCAGAGCTCGTCTCCTAAGACCAAAGAACGAGGACCAGCTTCTCTGAAAATTTCGCGCATCTCAGACATTTCCACGGCAAACGAGCTAAGACCCATCCACAGATTATCTGTATTTATAATTCTGGTATGTAGACTTGCAAAAGGTGCAAGAGTCATTGAGGAACAGGGAACAAAGCAGCCACCTTGGGCTAAGAGCACTGCAAGGCCCACTGCTCGCATGAGACTAGATTTCCCTGAAGCATTGAGGCCATAGAGAAGCCAGGCTTGTTCCGCTGAACCGAGTGAAACATTATGCTGAACATAAGGAATCTTTCGGTCCTGAACTTCCAAAAGAGGGTGTCTGAGACCCTGAATCTGAATAGAGCCCGCTGCATCACTAGAATCTATAATAGTTGGCTTCTCGTAGCCATAATGTTTTGCAACTACTGCTAAAGAACTATTTACATCCACACTAGTAATCCACTCAGATATCTTGGTCCAAGATAAAAATAATTCATCTGCCAGCTTGGTTCCATGCTCCAGTAAGGCCAGCCCTTGCCGACGCTTTAAGGACTCCCTGAGCCGCCCCAGGATAACAGAAATTTGGTCAAGCTCTGGTGATTCCAGATAGGACCCAGTCTTATTTAACTTTGCCACGACATTTGCTGGTAACTTCCCTGATGCATTCAAACACTGAATTACTGCACGCGGTCCCTTCACAATGATACCACTTTCCCTTTCCTCCAATTTAAATACATCAGCAGCCACATTAGCTTCCAGAGCTCTAGACTTAATCCATAACTCTATCTTTTTATTCTGGTCAAGGATATGTTGTTCAAGTAAATCTAGCTCTGGAACTAAGCCATGATGAAAGAGAGAAATATCATCAGATGCCGAATAGACTTTCTGGGGATTAAAGATACTAAATACAGTATCACGGATTTTCACAATAAGTTCCTGCTGCTCGTGACACTGAGGCTCCGAAACAGATATCCATTGCATTGCCTTAAAAGTAGTATCTAGATTTATTAGGTCCGTAGCTTGTAGAGAGCCCTGTTGAATCTTTCTATAAAGGCGGTCAATGTCAGTAAGGCAGCGCAGGCGTTTTACTACGGGCTCAATATCTTTCTTTGTCCAAGCTTCTACTGCATCCAAATTTGCCCGAATTATGGCAGAATCTGCGGATGGTTTCAAGAGACGCTCTCTGAGCCCTCTAGAACCCATTGGCGACTGTGTCTTATCAACGAGACTGAGAACATCTTTTCCCGAGCTTGAATCAGAGCCCTGCACTAGCATATGCAGCTGAAATAAGGCATTTTCTCCTAAGCGTAGCATTGACCCAGGAATCCACGGATAAACCATAAGTTGCCCCAGCTTCATCGAAGGCCAGAGATCCTTCAAGGAATTAAGAAGAGATAATAAGGCAGTCTCGGCAAGAGACCCAGCAGCCAAATGTAAGGCAACGTGTGTCGGTAATAGGCTCTTCAAACTACATGCCTCTCTCAAGAATGCCTCACGAAACTCTGGCTTTGTCCAAGCTCCAGAAGTCAGAGCTTCACGTCTATGAAATGTCACTGCAGAAGAGCATCCTAAGATATTTTTCAGCTTCTTTTGTTCCATGGAATCGATGAAACGTCTAGAGCCATTGATTGACCACAGAACTTCCCTCGGTGAATACAAATCCATGAATTGAACGGCCTCATTGGAAGTCCAGGCCTCTTCTGAGCCCTGGGCCTGATCTGAAAAAACATGCAAGTGACCTGTCGTCAAGTCAATAGATGCCATGGAAATATGGGGAGCCTCCTTGCCTGGGTGCTCATCTATACAGCAAAATGTAATGAAAAGGTCATCAGCAGTTGCAGCTTCTACATGAGTTCCTGGAGTCAAGATGCGCTCGACATTTCTCTTAATGACCTTACCTTGCACATTCTTCACTTGCTCAACAAGAACAACTGTCCAACCTAGCTGGGTGAGTTTAGATGCCCATTTATGCACCGAGTAATCTGGAATTCCTGCAACGAGACCATCTAGACCATCAGGTCCCTCACCCTTCTTTACTGAAACCTTGAGTCCCAGAAGATCAATGAGTTCAGAAAAGGAGGTCTTACCCTTTCCAGTTTCGGGGTCCATAACGTCATACATCTCATAGAAGATTCCTACCATGAGAAATATGGCTACTTTTGGGCCAAATTTCTTTGTCTGCTCTTTGTAATTTTCCAAGTATTCCTGATACATGTTGGGCATTGTACTTATATGTATTGTGGGCCCTTTAGCCCTTCGAGGGTGTAGCCCTTCGATACCTTATAAAATTGATTTATATTTTACTTCTTATATAGCATATCATGGAGGACCGTATTAAGAGTATCATGACTGGCATTGTTTGCAAGGACTCATTTGGAAGAATGTATGATTTCAAGTGTAAGGGTATTGATGGTTTTGCAGACGATTATGATGCATTTTACAATTGGAATAAGCTCTGCCTAGAAGAGATGTATGATGAAGAGCTTATATGGACCTGGGGTCTATGTAACTATATAAAGGGTTCTCATCTAAAAATGATGGATCTAGAGGATTGTGGAATCTGGACGGCTGACCAGTATTTCTTTGACAAGAATAAGAAGTTTTGCATTGTTCATCCTCGTTAGCTAAAGCTATTAGCAAAGCTATTAGCAAAGCTATATAAAATTTGATTTTATTTATAACGTAACTTCTCTCATGGCTACTGAAACTAAATGTCAATGCGGAGAACCTGCAACACTAGAGTGCACAAATTGTAAGCAGAAGATTTGCAACGACATATCATGTGGACAAGAAACAGTTGATGGATATCTCTGTGGCTGTTATACTCAATGGGGCTGTGGGCGGAAATATACAACCTGCGATATCTGTCAAGATGATGAGGCAGTTCATGAGGGGGAACTAGGATTCTGCGAAGATTGCGGAAATGCAATATGTGAAGAGTGTGCAGCCGATTCAACCCAGTGTGAGAAATGCGATTGTCTAGTTTGTGATGAATGTATGGAATCACATGAGTGTGAAGATACAGAAGCTACAGAAGCTACAGAAGCTACAGAGCCTGATCTTTGAGTAACATAAAATCAGAATACATTGATCTCAACATTTTTTCTGGAGCCTTGGATTTCTGTTGAATTACACCCTTTCCTACCAGATAGTCTCTGATTGACGACATGGGTTTCTTCTCCGTGTCATCCTTCAGTCTCTTTGCACGAGTAAACCGGTGGGCTAAATTACCAACTGATAAATGAATTCGTCTTGCCTTTCTTGTTGTATCAGTTCCAGATGAAGTTACAGCTCCATGAGCCGATTTTGGTTGTAATTTTACTCTTGGCTGCTTCAAGGGCTTGAGAATTACATTGGATTGTTGAGGCTGCTGAGGCTGCTGAGGCTGCTGAGGCTGCTGAGGGTGCGGAGGCTGCTGAGGCCGTATCGCTACTTGAGGTGCTAGTGTGGAGTGGGAAGCTTGTGTGGACTGGGGAGTTTGTGTAGTGATAGGCGTAGTAACAGGTGCACTAACTGGCGCAGATTTTACGAGTGATATTTTTTTAACTTGTTCAATAAATTGGCTATCATTTTCTTCAGGCTCAGACTCCTTTGTAATCCTCTTTCTTCTAGAGCCTTTTTGCCGGAACCGCGTGGCATCTTCTGCCGCAGTTCCTGTAATAGTCAGGCTTTTTACATTAGAATCCATCTTAACTTTAATTTAGACATAAAGGATACTTAATAAACGAACCATCGCAATTCCTAAATGCAGTCTAAATCTAAGAGACATATATAAGTATAATTAATCTTGTATGGAGTATATTGTTAAACTAAATGGAATTTATGATATAGCGTGTGGATTATGTATTTTAAAATATATATATATTCCATATCTTGGATCAATTCATTTGAATATGATAATTAAGAATGAGAATAATCGTATTTTTCAGAGGTATTATGCCTATTGGATTCTTACATATGGCTATATGCGATTAACCACCATAAGTTCAGATTTCGTAAGAATGTCGTATTTTATTGAAGCGGCATGTATAGCAAATGAACTATATACGAATGATATACAAAAAGAAAAGGCGTTATTTGTAATAGTGGCATCTTTAGCACTTGGACTAAAGATCTAAAGGTCCAACTGTAAAATTGAGTATTCACCTAATAAAAATATAAAGCACAAGATGTCCGTTCCAAATCATTCTAAAATTCTTGACTCCTTCTTCCAGCAGATGGACAAGAAACAGATTATTTCCCATCAAATTGAGTCCTTCAACCACTTTATTCTCCACGATGTTCCTGAGATTCTGCAAGCGACGAATCCCGTGGTAATCAAGGGCTCACCTGAGATTCCTCTCTCTGGTCCTAGGTCCGTCCTAGCCGCCGCCACCGGCCTGTCCACATCAGCTGCAAATGCCCTCATGGGTCAAAAGACTGAGGATGCAGCCACAGTGGCTGCTACTGCAGCAGCCGTTGCCGCTGCCACGGTTCAACGTGCCGCAGTGCGCTACGAATACGAGGTCCAGATTGAGTTTGAGAAGCCCCAGCTGCGTAAGCCCACCATCTTTGAGAACAATGGTGCCGTTCTGCCTATGCTCCCAAATGATGCCCGCTTGCGTAATCTGACCTATGCATCCCCTCTTACCGTAGATATCAAGGTCACAACAATTCGCACAGATAATCTGGATGGTCGCACTGCCACTCATCAGCGTGTCTTTCCCAATGCCCACCTGGGAAAGATTCCCGTTATGGTTGGTAGCAGTCTATGTCTCCTGAAGGAGCAGAAACACGTGCACCCAATGGACCTCGGTGAGTGCCCTGAGGATGTTGGGGGATATTTCATTGTGGGTGGTGGTGAGCGAACCATTATCTCGCAGGAGCGCATGTCAGAGAATCGCCCTGTCGTCTTCCGTAATAATCGCAATCCTGCCAAGGAGTGGGAGGTGATTGAGGTAAAGTCAATCGGTCCCATGAATGAGCAAGTGCCAAAGTCCAATTCAGTCCGTATCCAGTATCACCCCAAGAATCAGCAAATTATGTATCTACGTGCAACGATTCCCCGCATGAAGACTGAGATTCCGCTCTTTATCCTGTTCCGTGCCCTCGGCGTTCTGGAGGATGAGAAAATCGTCAAGATGATTCTGGGCAATGACCAGGACCAGGTATTCGAGGGACTCATTGTGGAGTCTATCACTGAGGCCGCTTCTGTGATGACCCAGGAGGATGCTCTTCTCTGGATGAAGAGACATCTGAATGTCTGGACGAGCAAGCCTGCACGCACTATCACCGTGGAGGACCTGCTGCGTGATGAGCTATATCCTCACATCGGCGGCCTGGAGGAGTCCTATGAGAAGGCGTGCTTTCTGGCCCACATGACTCGCAAGCTGCTGTGGGTGGCCTATAAGCGCATCAACAATGATGACCGTGACGCATATCCTAATAAGCGCGTGGATTCCCCTGGCTTTCTGCTGGCTAACTTGTTCCGCACCTTCTTCCAGGTCAAGATGCTCAAGGACATGAAGGCATCTATTGCTAAAGAAATTCACGGTGGCTCTTGGCGTGCTACTGGCTCTTTCCAGGAAATCATTAACATGAGCAATCTCTACAAGGTCATCAAATCGACCATTGTGGAGGTTGGCCTGAAGTCTGCTCTATCCACTGGCAACTTTGGCTCTGCTAAGGTCGGCGGGCCTCCCAAGATTGGTGTATCACAGGTTCTTGGTCGTCTCAATTATGTGTCGTCGCTGTCGCACTTGCGGCGTATTTCCACGCCAATTGAGAAGACTGCAGGTAAGCTCATTGCACCTAGGAAGCTCCACAATACCCAGTGGGGATACATTTGCCCTAATGAGACGCCAGAGGGTCATTCTGTAGGTGTAGTCAAGAATCTGGCCAGCACAGCCTGCATTACGCAATTCTCTAATACAGGTGTTGTGCTAGATTTCATTCAGAAGATGGCCGAGTTTCAGCCTATTCGCGGACTTCCTATTGACGACTTATTCAAGGGCTCTCGTATCTTCGTGAATGGCAAGTGGATTGGTATGTTTCCTCCTGAGTCTGCACTAGCCTGTGTCACTAGGCTCCGTGTCGCCAAGCGCTCTGGATTTATTCAGAGACAGATTGCCATTGTGTGGAAGCCGACAGTGAAGGAGCTCTGGCTTTCTACTGAGGCAGGGCGCCTTGTTCGCCCCCTCTACTTTGCCCCAGCTATCCTGGATATCGCAAGGTCTCCTGAGCACCAGCGTAAGGAGCTCATCGCATCCATTGAGTCATGCAAGTGCTGGGAGGATATTCTCAGATGG
>Ga0114962_10001299_pt1 | contig 21668 bp, 8 predicted proteins | sample C_130820_MF_Meta_FD_87017 | JGI IMG/M metagenome (GOLD analysis project Ga0114962, IMG submission 87017) | Freshwater microbial communities from Lake Croche, Canada to study carbon cycling - C_130820_MF_MetaG | ecosystem: Environmental > Aquatic > Freshwater > Lake | place: Lake Croche, Canada... | reverse complement strand
CGAACAAGGCTCTGAAATTTTTCAGTGGGAGAATAAGCACGAATTGCAAGATAATTAAATGAATCTGGATTGTCTGTTGAATCTGATGGAGTTAGCTGTACATTATTCAAGTAAGAATTAAATCCATATCCAGAAAATGAATCTGAATAAGAAAAATTTGCCGCCTTTTCCATTGCAAATTGACCACTGATATCTGCAACTAGTGATGAAAAACTTTTATACAAAAACATCTCCGTACGTTGATAAGAAGGATATACCTGAGTATCAAGTGGATTTGTTATAGGATTTGTAATAGAACCCGTTTTAATAAAACTAATCTTATGTGTAGGATAAAATACCTGATTTGCAAAGGAAGTAACCACACTTAAATCATAAGGCGATGTAAGACGTGCACCATACATTGAAGTAGCAATACCATTTGCAGGAAAATGCCAGATATTCGTAAATTTTGATTCAAAGAAATCACTATAAGGTATCTGATTTCCTCTATTATATTCTGATAAAATAAACCGTGGGCTTGCATAATTAATAGTAGAAAGAGGGAATGCAACTGGATTTATAATCAATGATGATACATTCTGATATAATACATTAGAACCATTATTAGGTGTAATATAATAATTTTGGTTATAGTCGATACGTGCTTTTCCTAGGTTTAAAGTTGCGAATTGGGAAGTAGAATCATACGTATTATAATAATTATTAGTTCCCTGTGAATAAGTTAGTAGTGGTGTAAATGAGCCTTTCTCAAATTTAAAAGATGTCACCACATTAACAATGGTGCTTTGATATTCAGAGACTAGTGTTCCTATAATTAGGCTACTAATATTACGTGAAATACTTGCCTGATTTAAATTTAGCATGGTAGAAGTAAATGGTAAATATGATATGTTTATACTACTTATATCATATTGATTTATATTCTGAAAACAGCACATTGTGATTGCCTGTCCCTCAAAATCATTAAGAATTTGAACTGGAATATCATATGTAACTGAGCCTTGTTTATAAGGAATACTATGAACTTTATAAGAAAATAATGGAAGTCTAGCAGCAATAGCATTTTTAAATGTATAAGGTTGCACAATAATATTAGAATCTAAATTTATAGAATCAGTTAATGAACGAACAGCATAGGCATGGGTAAATTGTGTAACGGTTAACCAGCCAGTTCCATTATTTAGAGAATCCCTCTGAGTAGGTTTATATGCCATAATATCCTTAAATCCATATATACCACTGCTGAGTGATTGCTCTAGAACTAAACCATATAATGCCTGAACTGTTCCACTCGCTCGTGCAAGGGTAGATAATGCAGGGGGGGGTAATTGACTCGCCGCCACATCAAATCCAATATAACTTGCATTTGTTATAAATGGATTTGCCCAATATCCAAATCTAGGAATTCCTCCAAAAATACGCTCAACTGTAGGATTTGATGGATTCACGTGTGGATTTGCAAGGTTACTAGGATTTCTCAAGTAATCAAGAAGACAATATATTTCAGTCATCTCAATATAGGATGGGTCTGTAAATAAAGTATTTATAAAATGATTATTCTGAAATGATATAAAAATTGTATTAATCTCACTAGTAATAGTTATTACTTGAGAATCAGAGATGGCATTATTAAAAAATGCATTTATACGATTAAATAATTGCCTCTGGCTTAGTTGACTATAAATAGAGGGAGGTAAATAAGGAAATCCAGGTGGTTGCACAGTAACTAATGTGCTAGGTTGCATAGATGATAAAAGTGTAATTCCAACTAAAGATAAATAGGAACTATACCATACCCAATTATAATTAGAGTATGGTGAGTATTGAATTGAATCTATGTAAGGTGTAAATGCGAGACTTCTTGAATCAGTTATATATTCAATAGGTGCCTGAAATACGGTAAGTTTAGAGCCATCAATAAAATATGGTTCTATATTTTCATTTAAATTAGGGATAACATTCACAAATTTCTCGTATGAAAATATAACAATACCATGACCAGCTGCCCCGTTATTAACTAATGGATTACCACCCTCACCATAATTCACTTCTGCAATTGGTAAAATCTTTGTTATTATTAAAGTATTTTGCTCTATAAGTGCAGGGCTACTAAAATTAAATAATGGATTTGCAACACCATAATCTAATATAGTAAAGATAGGTTTTTCCAAAAAGATATATCCTGACCCCCCTCCACCTGCTCCACCTGTTCCATCATCAATACTTCCACCCCCCCCTCCACCATAATATCCACCTCCTCCACCACCCGCACTTACAGTAAGTGCTGATGTGAAGCCTTTTGCTTTATTTGCTTCTAATATAGCAGGACTTCCTCCTGTTAAATAATTACCACTATTTGCAAATGTTCCTGGACTTCCACCATTAGTTAGTACACCACCTCCTCCATTATATCCAGAGTATGCTATTGACGTGCGGGTCATTAGAACTGATTGACCACCCGAATATCCATCTGCACTATCAGTTAGAATTCCTATATTAAAAAATCTTACCTCATTAATTATTGGTATACCTTGTGTAGACTTATATAATTCGATATAAATAGTTGTGCATTCCAAGTATGCAGGTATATCAATATCAATCATGGAATATAATTTATACTGTGTAAAGTTAATAGAAGTAGAACTATATAATGTTATTGACTTAGTTGAATCTGCAAATATACTTATACCTGTAATTATATTATTTGTAACAGGTGGATATATTCCATTAAAAATTTGTATGTGATTTATACGGTCAACACGGGTTGTGAATATAAAATTCAGCTTTAAGGAATCACCTTGAATAAATGTTCTAGGCGACCAATATCTAGATAAATCACCGTCAATGACATTTGATATAGTTTGTGTAGAGCTATTTGGTAATCTTAAATCTAAATCTTGAATTATACCTGGTATATCTTCAGCAACTTTCATATTTGGATCATAATAACCATTAATATTTGCTATCTGAAGACTTCCTGATGTTATTTTTGTAAATACAAAATATAATGTAGAAATATTAACAAGCTCTGGTATTAATTGTATATTATATAAATTATATGCAGTCTGCCCGCTATATATTGTTGAGCTTGATACAATCTTATTATAAATAGTAGAATTTTCACTAGAATCTAAGCTAATGGATACACTGGTAAATTGTGCATTAGGTATATTAGGAGTATATATTTGAATATAATTTAATAAAGGAATTACTGTAGAGAAATGCATGATAAATGGATATTTAATTACATCAACTGTTTGTAATTCAGGAGGATAAAATATACTTAATAAGTTATTATCAAATAATGGTGTGGTTGAACTGATAATTGGACTACTTTCATTATATACTCGTATGTCATAAATTTTTGGCTCAATATTAATATTCTGTGTCTTCTGAATTTCTATATATAAGGTTGATAAATTTGGTATTATACTTACTGGTCCATATCCAGAAAAATATCCCTGATTTTGCACTCGAGAATCTGAATCAAATCCACCTGTTGAACTATATGACCATGTTATACCATCTAAGCTTGATAGAATTGAATCCTGATTTGCTGCAAATCCGGTTCCATTTTTTGCTTGACCTACACTTATAAATTTTCCTCCTATAAACTGAACATCATTTCTCTCAATATCACCTAGTATAGAAAAACTACTATTAAACCAATTAAAACCATCAAAACTATATTTAATAAATGATAATCCATCAGTTGTATTTCCAGCTGCTACAAATGTAGAATTTCCGTAAGCTATACTATATGCTGAAAACTGTTCGAGATTATTTAATCCCGAATTAGCCCATGTTATTCCATCTAAGCTAAATATTATTCCTGTTGATAGTGGAGGTTGCCCGCAAATCTGCGCAATAAAATATTTTCCATTTATATATGCAATATCATTTATATTTGATAGAAAAAAAGAAACATCATTCCATACTATACCATTCAAACTTTTCTTCAAAAATGTCTCTCCTAGTGCCCAGAATATTCCATTTAAATATCGTATACGTGTAACCGCAGTTGTAAATTTTTTACCCGCTGAAGTCCATACAACACCGTTAAAAGAAATATAAATAGTTCCATTATCTCCTCCAGCTAATAGTGCATCCACTAGATTATTATTCGGTAGTTGAGGAATGTTTCCATAAGTGATTGTATTAAATATGGAACCCGTAAATGAATTAACTACGCATGGTGTCCAATTAATACCATCTGAACTACTTATTATAGTTGAACCACATGCATACCACATACCAAAGGCTGGCACATATTGAATTGATTTTACTATAGATAGTATGGTATTTTTTGTAGGAATCCAATTAATTAAATCTAAACTATATTGAATAGAAGTTTGTGGGGAGTCATTTTCTCCTACAGCTAACCATGCATTTGAATTTAAGGTAGAGCTTAGAACTTGCGCTACAGGTATACATTCATAAATTTGTTGAATAAACTGTCCATTATTTATTAACTGATAATCAGTTGCTTGGATAGATGTATCAGAAAATAAAATTTGTGTTCTATTTATGTCATTATATACGATAATTCCTGTGGGTAAATTTGTAAGGTTTGTTGAAGGTGGTCCATAAAATCGTAATTTTGATATATTAGTAATAGGAGTTGAAAATTGTAAGGATACACCATATGTATTAGGTGTAGAATAATAATTAGAAGGTTTCATTTTACTTGGAATTACTGGTTCCCAAAAGGTAGTAAGATTATTATCTGCTGCAAACCTCACATTAGAGCCATTTAATACAGGGTTATTAAATACATCAGTTATAGATTGTATTGGTAAATAAGAAAAAAATACACCATTGAAGATAATAGTAGAGAACTGATACGTACTAGTTGGTAGTAGTTGAGGCAATACTCCAAATCCACCTGGTCCACCAATATTTACGGTTCCTGCAGCTCCACCTCCTCCAACAATAAGTAGTGGTGTTGCTGTTAAAACATTTGAACCAGAAAAAATACCTGAGAATCCGCCCCCTTGTGCTGTAATGCTATTAAAATTATTATAATTACCAGTCAAACTTGTGCCACCTCCACCATATCTTGCTTGTTCATATGATTGTAGAGAACCAACTACTGGTTCTAATATAAAATTATCACGATTTCCACCCTTACCAACTACAATATATAATGTAGATATTCCTCCAGGTGCATCGCTTGTTTTAGTATTTAATAATTCTGTAGGATTAATATTTACTTTAACATATGCTCCTGCTCCACCAGTTGTAGTAGATAATGCACCTCCACCGCCTCCCCACATCCATAATGTAATATTACTCATTGATAGAGATAATTCAATTGAATTTATTGTAATATTACTATCATCTCCTGCCATTTCTGAAAATGTAAAAATATTTTTATATTTGCGTATACCTCCAATTTGATAATTATTAATTGTGCTTGCTGGGTGCGTCATGAAATTAATACAGGATAAATTACCACTATTTACACTAATAATAGTGCTTAGTGAACTAGCATAAGTTATAGTAGGAAAACTTATATTTGCATTAGAGCAAATATTTGATGTGGAATTCACAATGAATAAATTATCCGAAAATTCAGAGAAATGTGTAGTTAATCCTAAAGTAGTATTAAATATAGTTGTGAATAAAAATGGTGAATTTAATTCTCTTATTAAGAGAGAGTTTTGCCTATAGCCAATTGATGGAGTTGTAATAGACATAGATTGTTCATATTGTGATTCTAATTCACTATATACACCAGATGGGCCATATTTGTTTAATGACGAAATATTTTTAGAAATAGGTATAATATAACCAGGTTGACTTTGAGCTCCAGGAATATTAGTTGCAATTTGATTATTTAAGTATACAGTACTAAATAATGCATTCTGCTCTAAAGGATATGGTAAAATACTTCCTGATAGAAGAGTATATGTTAATACAATGCCATCTTTATCAAATGGAACCATATAATAAAGTGAAGTATAACTTAGTAAACTTATATTACTAGGAGTATTACCAGAAATAGTAGTATTACCAGAAATAAATGATGTATCATTTATATAAGTATACCAGGTCCCGAAGGTGAACTTACTTTCTGTATTTATTTCTGGGCCATATGGAACTGAAGTATTAAATTTCATTACAGTTATTGCTGAGGATAATGTAATAACTGCATTCTCTAATGCTAATCCACTAAATACGCCAATATATTTAATCTGTAAATTAGGATCGTTTGAATTCGATACTTCTCCTGTTATAGGATATATAGATGATTTAAATGTAAATGTATCTACGTTATATACACCATCCTTAGGTAAAAATCCTATAGCATTAATTCCTCTACCAAAAACTATATTACTATTTGCATCAACTGGAAACGTCGTAAGAACTTGACTTAACGATGAGGTTTTTAAAATACCGATATTATCTATATCATTCACCTGGTCATCTAATTGCTGTGGAATAAAATAGCCCTCATACCAATGGACAATTTTTAATTGTGATGTAGATATTGGAAGGAATGAATATGCATTATTTGTTTTTGGAAATAAAACTGCATTTAAGCTATTACTTCCAAAATAAGATTCTGAAATTGCGTTAAATGGCGAAGCTGTTTGAAATATATAATTAGTTAAAGGATCAAATCTGAATGTGGAACTTGGATCTACGCTTTGGAAGGCAGTATTAAATCCTATATAATCAGTTAAATCATTCGAAATTCCATTTACATCATATCCAATAGGAACTCCTTTAACAGTTAAACTTGTATTAAATGTGGAATTAGTAGGATCAATCGATGTTAATGATGATGCAGTTGGTAATCTTATAAAATCAGTATTATAGTTACTTACAAATGCATAAGTGGATAGATTAGAAGTATTAAATGGATTTGCCAGTGGATTAAAATTAGTATAGGTTGTATCAATAATAACATTTGAATTATTTTTATAATAATATAATGGTTTAAAAACATTATTTGCACAGGTAATATTATTACTTCTAAATATTGTATAATAATTATGACCCGAAAATGTGCTTAGATTTATAGTTATATCGGAACCAGAATTTGTGCTTATACTTTTCGTTGCAATATAATGCAATGGATTTTCTGCCCTTGGTCTACCTAAATCTGCCATGAATGCTCCGCGATCATGATACACAAACATTGTAAAATTATCTGTAAAAAGTGTACTTATATTTGAAGTATTTAATGAAACTATTGATAAGCTAGTAGTATTAGCAACAAGAACATCCTGTAAACCTTCTGGATATGGAGCAGTAAACTGAAAGTAATAATAATTTTGTAATGAATTAATTGTAAATGTGCTAGCATTTTCAAGAGATCTAGAAAAAGAATCGCCAAAATTTCCTATTAAGATATTTGGAGAATAATTTAAAATATCCATATCACTATTAGTTATATCATACACATACGAATATGATATATCAAAATATTTCTGAGGAACATTATTTTTTGACAAATCTAACACCCCCTTATAAAGGCCCGCTTTATTAAAGTCAGAATACCTATAATAGTAAGGTAGAGGTAGAGTTTCTACTTGTAATGACTGTCTAACAGGAGACTTGAATTTTATAATTGTATACTGCGCAGGTAAAATATTAACTAGAATATCAAGGCTGTGTGTAGTTTTATTTATATTTAAATAGTATGTATTAGAATCAATTGTTTGAGTGCCATATTGAAAATTTCCAGATGCAACATTATAAGGTATTGATACTTGTGATGAATTTAAATTAATTAGATCTGTTCCCACATATCGATTTGAAGATTTTAAATTTGGCCAATATACTGGAGAATCTGAGTAATTAGTGATTGTTGTGCTAATTAATATCCCTCCAGAATTAATATATGCTGTATCGTAATTAATACGAATTCCAAGAGCATTTATACCATCTTGAAAATAAATACTATTACTTAAGTTATTAAAAAAACTGGGCGTATAGGTAGCATATGAAATACCAACTAAACTAGCTAACTGCGATTGTAAAAAATTAAACATATCCGTATATACTATAGTCGTCTTACTTATAATCGATTGAATATTTGAATATGATGCAGGAGTTAGTCCTAAATTATTAAATATACCAATTAATGCTGTAGATGCTGTATTATTAATTAAGTTAACAAGGGAAGTATTCAATGTGGTAGTTATAAAATTCACATGTAATGAATTTGTATCATACGAAACCTGATATCTATTTACAAGACTATATCTGAAGGTATGATTTAATCTATATCTATCCAAAAGTGTTAAATTATTATTAATTAAATACTCTGCAACGGGGTCATTAATTCCAGACATATTAAAGATAACGTGAGAATCGACGGGTAAATCATCAGTAGATACATAACCAGGTGGTGAAGATAAATTTAAGAATGGTCTAGCTGTCATATCTTTTAAATCAAGAAGAACTTCATAAAGAACTGGATAATAATAGGCAACCTTTAATTGATTTAGAGAATAGTTCGTTAATCCTGCATATCTTGAGCCCCAATAGTAAGAAATAATTATGGCCATTGTCGGATTCATAATATATTTAGAATTTAATGAATCGTAATATGTATCCCCTGGCTGATTAAAATTAATGCTATAATCACCACTCGACGAAAATATATTGATAAAATCAGTAAATCCATTGGGAAAATCGTAAAAAAGTGGTGTATAATTAAGTTCAGTCTGTATTTCACTTAATAAATCATTAATATTATATGTTCCCTCACGAATTGTAACAAATTTTGATATAGAAGTATTATTAAATGTAGTAATTGCACCACGCCCACGCTCAATTATAGGCAAGTAAATATTACTCTTTACAGCACTAAAATAATAGAAACTACAGAGAAATTTTACTTCCGTTAACTGTATTGATTTTACATTCTTATACACTCGTGGCAACTTAAGGCTAAAACTAGTTGGTTGAGGAAAGGCCAATTTATCTCGATTTACACTATCAATAATAAATAATGTGGTGATGTCTGTTGTTTTCGGGAGTTCTTCTTTTGTTGTTATCGTGCTTGGAAAAATAATATCTTGAAACCCCTCATTTCCATCATTGTATGGAAACAAACTACTATTCTTGAATGATAGACTATTTGCGAATGCAGCAAAATCAGGACCAGATGTTAATTCAACAGATTCTTCTGAACTAATGCTGGATGTTTCTGAAGAATCGTGTGATCTACTCTTCTCCATGTCTATGATATCTGTGTATTTGACTATAGTCAAGTATTCCGGGTTTAGATGTCTAAACTATCGGAAAAACATTGAAATTTAAATACTCAAGTAATCAGATATGTCTACAAATGCGAACCAGTATGTTGTAAATATTGTTCCACTACAAGGAATTGCAGTGGGCATAACGACATCTTCAGATACAGCTGGACAAATTACAAGCCTTCAGACAAATGTAGCAAATATTCAGTCAATGGTAAATTATGATACAAAGACAATTTCAACCGATTTTATTAAGAATTTTACCAATGGAAATATTATTGAATTTACTAATGATATTAACTTGAGCAGCGTATCCCTTTATTCAAATGGTAATACTGTGAACCTTAATACTTCTAGCTCATCCGCAATATCATCCTTGCAATTCACTACAACTTCTTATATTTCTGGAACAGCCAACACAATTAACCTTGTATCTGCCGGAAATACTGCGCTTCAGATAAATTCTACAGGACCATCAACAATTGTAAATATATCTGGATTCTTAAATGTCAGCGAGAATGCCTATGTCAAGACACTCTATCAGACATCTGACCAGTCACAGAAAACTAATATTCTGCCATTTTCAACATGTTTAGATGATATCTTAAAGTTAAAGCCTTGCACATTTAACTGGATATCATCTGGACAATCCGATATTGGATTTATTGCACAAGATGTTGAAAAAACATGGCCTTCATTGACGAATGATGGCACAAGTATTGCATATTCTCGTATAATACCACTGCTTCTTGAAGGTATCAGAGAGCTTCGTGCACGCGTAGACGCATTAGAAGGCCTAAGAAAATCGGAATCTTCTTAATTAAATGGAGTGCGAAGAAGGTCCATCACACACTTGTAGATCATTAAAAGTAAAACTTCAAGATATCATATCAAGAAAGATTATCTTATTAGCGACAGGAACTATACACAATGATACACTCTTTGTTAATGGCCTCTATCAGAATGTTATTATACTATATAAGTTACTTGATGCAATGGGTTATGTGCCAATTCTTCTAGTAAATGAAAAACCGTCTAATATTCAAGGGGTTCCAATTATTCTAAAAAAGATGCGAATGATTACCGCTGAAGAGGTAGTTAAGGCATCTATTCCAATTCATATGCAAATTGAAATTGCCATGAGTATAGACCCAGCAATGCGGCGACACCTTCGTGAATCTGGAACAAGGATTGTTAAACTGTATCTAGGTAATATCTTAAATATAGATATTGAGACACCTATATTTTACCCTGGAGTTCATTTTGCCCACCATGTTGCAGGAGAATTGGATGAAATTTGGGTATCTCCACATTATAAGCAACATTATGAATATGCTGGATTCATTAATAATTGTGAGCCAGCACGTATTGCACCATATGTTTGGGACCCGTATATTTTGACCCTTGATAAAACACGCGCATTCAAGTGGAAACCTTCTGCGCAAAGCGAGCCACAGGTTATAGTAATTCTAGAGCCTAATATTTGTTTTCAGAAATGTTCTCTGATTCCACTGATGATTGTTGATTATATCTATAAGAAAAGTGGTCGTGATGTAAAAGTCTTAGTGGGAAATGCAGAAAGAATACAGGCGAATCCATTTTTTACTAAAACAATTTTACCTCGTCTTGATATTTACAAGGATGGGAAAATAGTGTTTAGCGGTCGTAATACTATTACATCCATAATGAATGATTATCCTTCCGCAATTGCGATTGGACACCAATGGAATAATCAATATAATTATATGACTCTGGAATACTTACATGCAGGGTTTCCTATTATTCATAATTCTCCAGATTGGTCAGATGCAGGCTATTATTATGAGGGTTCTGATATTATGAAAGGTGCCGCTGCCCTAAAGAAAGCAATGGACTTTCATGAGACAACTCTAGAAACCTATGCGTCTGGTGCAGCTGCCTTGCAATGGAGACATAGTCCCTATAACCCTGAAGTTCACCGAGCCTGGAAAAAATTAATTGAGGTCTAAACGCCTTGCTCATTTCAAAGATAAATGAAGATTGGAATAACAGTGGATATCCGACACTCTATGTTTAGTGCGGGACATCCAAATTCCTGTATAGCAATTTCAGAAGCATTCCAAGTGGGTGGTCACGAGGTTGTTTTCTTGAAACGTGACGCTGAAAAAACATGGTGGGATGATGTTAAATGCCTTGAAACTGATGCACCCAAGTGTCTAACTATAGATACTATTACTGGATTAGATCTAGTAGTCGAAATCGCTTTTTTTCTAACACCTGCAGAAAGATCTAAATTTACTAAGTCAGTATGGTATTGTAGAAAATCTGCTCTATTTGAGGATCTTGAGGCCACAGTATTTTCCTGTAGAACAGAAGGGCGCAATTTAGATGGTATAAGTGAAATATGGCTTGCAGATATATTTAATAAATCAGATGACATTGTGTATCTTAAGAGCCTATATTCGGTGCCAATCAAGACAGTCCCATGGCTCTGGTCACCCACTATCGTTGAGGCACATAGAAAAGAAAAACAGAGCCCAGTATGGAAACAAGTAAGGGATATTATTTCAAGTGGGCCTAAAATAAAGTGGTCACTACATATCACAGAAACTAATTCGACAAATACATCATCATGCACAATTCCAATAGTAACTCTAAAAGAGATTTCTTCAAAGACTACCGAACAAATCGAAAAAATACATATTCATAATACAGATCATCTTAGCGAATCTAAATTTTTTAAGGATAATATTTTAAATAATTGCAAGGTTCAAGCAAGCCTAGTTGGTAGGCAACGAATTATAGATTGGTCTCATGAACCAATGTCAATTGTCTTAGCACATTCTCGATTTTTACCATTAAAGTTGGCAAATTTAGAAGCCATCTGGGTAGGTATTCCGCTAATTCATAATAATAGTAGTTTAAGAGATTTTGGTTGTGGTCTAGAGAAACTGTATTATGAAGGCAATTCGATTAGTGCAGCAGTTAAGTTAGTTGGAAAAGTAATCGAAGATGTTGATACAATCCCCTATTTAACTAATCTAGAATCTCTGAGTGAACTGAGGACAAAGATTCTCTACCGTTTTTCTCCAGAGGCTAGGGCAAAGGAGTGGCTCGCACTCTTATCTACTGTGGGAGAAGTTGAGCCTAGAGTAAAGGATATAGTCGTAGCTAAGAGGACCTATACTATTTTATTCACTGACATGTGGGACCAGTTTAATCCTGAATATAATATGTTTATTCTAGCCTTTAGAGAAACGCTGAGCGATATAGAAGTAAATGGATATTCCTTGGAAACAATGCCAATGGGCCAGAAACATGATATCCATATCTTTGGACCCTTTGGCGAGTCATGGAAGAAGATAGAAGGCCCCAAGGTCCACTATACTGGTGAGAATACTGGACCAATCGTCGATAACCGTATTATACTCAATATTGGATTTAAGAATATAGATAGCCCCTTATATTTCCGTCTACCTCTATGGATGCTAGAGATTGACTGGTTTAATGTGGGGAATAGTAATTTAGCAGAGATTAAGAATCCATTACCTATACCTCTAGAATCATGCACTACCGTGCAGTTATCTAAGCGAACTAAATTTTGCGCATTCATTGTATCAAATCCAAAGAATTTAATTCGTAATGAGGCATTCCATGCACTAAATAAATATAAGCCAGTAGATTCAGGTGGTAAACTATATAATACTATTGGGGATACGCTATTCGCAGGCCTTGGTGGTGGCGGTGGTGAGCTAAAGAAGCACGAGTTTCTGAAGGACTATAAGTTTTGTTTATGCTATGAGAATGAATCATCTGATGGCTACGTTACTGAGAAACTTTTGCACGCCAAGGCTGCTGGATGTATACCAATTTACTGGGGAGCCTCAGATGTTTCTAAGGATTTTGCACCTGAAGGATTTATTAATCTGACTGGGTGTCCAGAAGAACTTGTAGCAAGAGTGAAAGAAATTGATGAGTCAGATGAACTTTATCAGAAAATGGCCTCAGTGCCTGCAATAAAGCCCGAATGTACTGCTGAACTCAAGGGTAAATTTGCTGGGCTAGTTGAACGAATTTTAGGAGGGCACTTACTAGTGACCTTTGCCACTGAGAATTTCTGGCCGTCACTTACACGCTGGCTAGATGCAGTGAAACTTCATATGACTAGTATTCGTGATATCAAGGTGCGAGTATATGTTGGCCATGATGTAAAAGATGAATTGCTAAAAACGGCACAAGAGAAACACAAGTTTGCCCAGTTTATTCGTGTTCCTACTGAGACTCCTCCAGGCTTTGATGATTTCTGGACCCCTCAGCACTATGCATGGAAACTATGGATATTCAAGGATATTTGCGAAGACTCTAGAGTAAAAGGTAACATGATTCTCTACACTGATTGTGGAAGTGTTCTAATTCGCTGGCCTACTGAATGGATAAAGGAAGCTAGAGAAAACAAAATATGCTTCTTAGAAGATTCATCACAAATAAATAAGACATGGTGCCATTCAACCTTTTGCTCAAGGCTACAAGTAACAGATATCGAATTACGCTCAAATCAGATATGGGCTGGAGGAATTGCATTTATGCATGGTGACTCTTCTACACTAAAGTTTTTTGCAGAAGCTTATAAACTAGCCTGTATTCGCGATGTAATTGTGGGTGAAAAGTGGATTCGCGGTAATAATGGTGGGCACCATGGACATCGCCACGACCAGAGTATTCTAAGTATTCTAAGTTATCGTGAGAATATGAAACGATTCCCCCTGGAAAAGGTATATAATCATGATTCTGCACGCTCTACTTATTTTGGCGGACAATCAATATACGTTCATCGTGGTGATTATAAGTCACATATACCACTTATTGAAGGAATAGATGAGGCATATGTGATAAATTTGGATAGACGTGCAGACCGCAGAACATCCTTTGTAGAGCATCATCCCTATTTCAAAGGAAAAGTAAAGAGACATATGGCCTGCGACGGGCTTTCTTTAACTCTGACACCCGCTCTTGCAAACTTATTCAAGCCAAATGATTTCTTCTGGAAAAAAGCTGTAATGGGATGTGCAACAAGTCATCTAAAATTATGGACCATGCTTTCTGCAGAAGCAAAAGAAATTCAGTCCTATCTAATTATGGAAGATGATGCAAGGCTGAAAGCTGAGTGGACTAAGGCGTGGGCAAAGGTGCAAGGAAACTTGCCATCAGGGTGGGAGTGCATATATCTCGGTGGCGTTCTTCCACCAAATAAGCAGGGATTTGAACTAGTAAAAGAGCCCGTAATGGATGGCCTCTGTAGAATAAAACCTAATACATTCTTTGGCCAGGCAGAACCTGTGCGCCAGTTTCACTTTTGCACATATGCATATGTATTATCTAGAGCTGGAGCAAAGAAATTGTTAGATGGAATTGTAAAACAACAGGGAATCTGGACTAGTGCAGACCATGTCTTATTCAATTCTCTAGATAAGATGAATGTCTATTGCCTTGACCCCCTGGTAGCAGGTGCATCTCAAGATGATGATCCTGCCTATATTAATTCAGATTTCAATGACTTCAGTCGCAAGGACAAGTTTGACAGTGACCTATGGAATAATGATGAGCGCTTTTCTTCAGATGAAGTTAAAGCATGCTTAAGTTTTAATTCAAGTTCACAGCTAAATATTGCATCCCCCCTACAGGAAATCTACGAACCCAGGCCGAAGACACCTGTTAAGTTTCTTTCATTAGATACATGTAATCTAACACATTCTACAATCTACGAGGGGCAGTGGCTGCAGGAACTTTTTGGACAAACTAAGTTTAGCCTTGAATCTGTTTCTTCAGATATATTACTCAATCCTAATGAGAATATAGTTCTCTTTATGCAAAGACCACACTGGGCATCGCAATTAGAGTGGGCTAAGAATCTTTTAAAACAAGGCCTAACATTTAAAATAATACACTGCTCGGATGAATTTACACTAGACCCTCTGGATATCTATTCGCTACCTGGTGTGAAGGGGGTCTTAAGATTTTATAAGAGGCCTGGTAATTTACCCAATACTCTAACAATACCCCTAGGATACCATTGGAGTTCTAAATCAATAACAAAGGAAACAGCACTAGAAAATCGTCTGTATTCATGGTCCTTTACAGGAACCGATTGGAAAGGACGCTCTACCCAACTAGAGCCACTGCTTGCAATTGACCAGCACTTTGTAAAATTTTTTCCAGATTGGAATGACCCAGGACAATTAAATAATGAGCAGTATTTAGAATTACTTCAGAATACAACGTTTGTTCCATGTCCCGAAGGCAATAATGTGGAAACCTATCGTCTCTATGAGGCCCTAGAATGCGGATGCATTCCAGTATTTACTAAACTACCCGCAGTTCTAGAAAATTCTGATATTCCCTTTATTCAAAAAGAAACCTGGGCACAAATTGCAGAATTAATACAACATTTTATAGAAAATCCAACTATTATGGCCGAATATCATAGGAGTATAATGCTTGCATGGTGCAACTACAAGAATAAACTATCACTTTCTGTGAAAAAATGGCTATTGCTATAAAAAAATTGATAGCTGCGATAGGTTAAACCTTTGTAACAATAAAGGATACTATGAGACAAAGTGAACGCTGGCTATTGGACCAAATCCTTAGCAATCCAAGAACTATTAATCTCAAATATGCACACTTTGCAAGTATACATGTTGCCGTTTTAATGAAACGGGGGCGAATAATTGCTGAAGCCACGAATGGCTTTGGCTCTAGAAGTAGGGGCTCAGGATACTGTGCAAATAGTATCCATGCAGAGCGCAATGTCGTGAAGGAAATTGGGAATATTCATGAATTGAAGGGTGCTGATATGTATGTTGTGCGAATTTCCAGAAATAAGGACCTTGAACTCGAGGACCCATTTGTCGGGTCAAAGCCATGCTCTCAGTGCAGAGTCTTTCTTGAAAAATGTATAAAGGAATATGGACTAAAAAATGTTTACTATACTCCCCCAGTTATATTTGATTAAATATACCCCTTACAGTATTATGATAAGGATTTATCTGAGATTGCTCCACAATTCTTTTTCTCATTTTTTCATTAGTATAAGCATTATAATAATGAATAGAACATGATATATTTACAATAAATATTACTAGAATTGCAGTTACAATACCATAGAATATATTATCTGTGATATTAGAAAGAATTGTTGCATCTTTATTCGAAGGTTGGATAAATCTAGGAGTTAGGCTAAATGCAGGAGTGGTAATGCTAGGGCATTGGGTAAGGCTAGGGCATTGGGCAAATCTAGGGACCAGAGTATAACTAGGACTCTGGCTATAACTAGGGCTCGGACTATAACTAGGGCTCGGACTATAACTAGGACTCTGAGAAAAGGTTGAACTTAAACTCTGAATAAAACTAGGAATTGTAGTAAATGTAGCCAATTGTGTAGATGTATAGGAATTCATAATGGAAGATTAGATACATAGCTTAAGTATACCGTATTGTTCAATTTTATACACTCAAGTAAAAATTGAACATTAAAATGTTGATAGATACAGCAATGGAAGCAATCCCTTGTTGTATTTGCGGTGAGCATGGTCATCGCGTGGGAAAATGTAATGAACTTTGGCAGAATAAGGTGCCACCACCCGAAAGAGGGCAGCATGGCGATGATGATGAGGATGATCATTTGAAGACTACGATATCTGGAAAACTAGATGCACATGATTTCAGCCATACCAAGGGATCTAAGGCAGGGCATTGAAATCCTCGCTCAGTAATTAACATGTAAATCCAATCGGATGGATTTTTATTCATATTCATCATCTGTGCAAGTCTATCAGTTGATAGATGAAGAGATTGCTTAAAAAACTCCATGTGTTCATCTATTAGGCTATTACGAACATCTTTTTGCCATAAGAGAAATACCAGAATCATAAAAATATCACGACCAACCTTTGGACACGGATCAAATGCTGGTAGAATACCATCTCCAGATTGTATCCATGGCATTTTACCTGGACCTAGGCAAGAAAATCCATAATCAACTAAGATAGCTGTATATGATGGAGCTATATGGATATCATATTCTTTCCATGTTAAAGAACGTGGCTTAAATGAGTCCAATTTTACAAGAATATTATCAGGTTTAAGGTCTCTATGATTAAATCCAATTGTTTTTTCCAAGACTATACATGATAATGCAATTTGTGCTACAATATTAATTAGAGCATATCCATTTTCCTTAGATTTTTTTTTCCAAGTAGGTAATGAACTTAAATATGTATGAAGAAGTGGTGCAGAATAAATTGGTTCCATGGAAAACCATATAGATTCATTAAATAAAAATATATCAAATACTTTCGGACAATGTTCTCCTAGACCATTTTCTGAAAGAGACTTATTTACCAACCACTGTATAATAGCTTCCTGTTTTGCATGCTTTTGTGAAATAGGTTTCTTTACAAGTAAGTCTGTTATGCCTGAGCCAATCGAGCGTTTTACCCATACAAGCTTTCCAAGAGTATTATCCGCAACAGTTTCTTCGATTGTCATCTTACATCGTTCATTGCCCTTACTATCCTTTAAAATCCATTTCTCATCTAAGATAGCACATTTAGCCCTAGGAATAGTAGAAAGAGTTTCTAAAGAACCCTTCCAGTCTAATCCTATTTCATTAGAATTATACATTATGAAAATGTAGTATCTAAATATTACGCGGATTAACTGAATGCTTCGCGAAAAATACGTTGTTTATCTGAGCCAGCAGAGCCATCAATCCAATGTGCTGCAATTTCATTAGGGTGCTCATCATTGAAACCCCTGCCAAATAAGTCAAGCCAGCCCGGAGGTTCTTCCCATGTCCACTGTGTCATCTTCAAATCCCAAAATCCACGTTTACAGAATCTCAAGTCAGGTTTAACTTCATTGGAAAAAACAGATAAAGGGATATATCTGTCTTTCCAAATCATGTAGGGAGAGCCTATAGTATCTGGATTGATACGGCGCCTTGACCTCCACTTTAGAGGAATTGACAAAAATTCTTCTTGTGTTGCCTTGCGAAATTTCCAGGCTTTTTCATAAAAGGAAAACCATTTATCTGAGAATTGTTTTTGAGACAAGTGAACTAATTCATGCTGCATTGTCTTTTCACTTGGTTTCCATAGTAAAAAAATAGGCATAGCGATTCCAGTCTTACCACGAGTATGAGGTAGACCCGCATCTGAAGATGGATTTAAGTAAACAATCTGTATTGGGCCATTTAGGGGGAAGGAAAAAGAAAAATCAAGCTTTTCTACCTTCGCAACCGATTCTTGACTCTGAAGATAAGGGTTTCCTCGGGCTGCCATATTTAATTTAGAAGCAATCGATGTCTTCATTCCAGAGTAATAGGAATCTTCTGTTTCCCACTTTGAAAGCACTGTTGTTGCAGATGTTGCATCTATTGTCTGTAATTCAATCATCTTACTTCTTCTTAGGTTTTCTCTTTGCCTCATCAACGAGCATCTTATCCATAAAGAGCTGTTGAGCTCTTGTGACCATCGTAGTCTTCGGCTTTGCCCTTGAGGTCATAGAAGTAGCTAGAGGTGCCTTTACAACTACATCTGATAGCCCCCACGCCTTCATCAGAGTATTCGTAGCCTTAGTCTTTGCCGGCTTGAACAGATAGTCACGAGCATACAGCTCACGCTCTGCTGCCTGCATTTCTGGGTCTGAATTCCATCCCTGTGGCGGTGGTCTCACTCCAGGAAGTTGGTCAACCAGAATACTAAATAGCTGGCCCACTGGATTCTCCAGTTGATGCTCAATGTAGTATTGCGGGTCAGGCTTGAGCCCATTTGCCTTCATAAAAGCCGGAGTTTCAATACGGTCACCCTGGGTCCCCTTGAAACCTGCCGGCGGCTTGAAATAGATGAAAGAGAGACGGTCTCCTGAGGCAGGTGCATTACCTGGGTCTCTCGCAGTAATACGGTCAGCCAAAATCTTGTGAGCCGGCGGAGTTGCAGCCTTATATTCAGACCTGAGGCTCTTTGTAAGCATGAGCTGGTTCAAGCTTACCTTGTTATCCATAAGTTCATCCACCCATTTCTTGACAAAGGCCGCCGCTGCTGCAACGTCCTTATTCGTAAGAAGAATCTTAATTGCTCCACCATAAATTGTCTTTACGATAGCAGCATAGTCACGACGCTTCGTAGCAATACCCATGGATTTCTGGCAATACTCGTCTGCATTCTCCTCATACATATTACCCACATAGCGCTTCTTGCTGAAGATAATGAATGGGTAGAATGCCTTATCAAACTCAAAGTCATGAGGCTTCTTCAATGCCTTCGTAATAAATTCACCTGCCTCAGTTGTAATATCAATAGTGGCCTGAATAGCCTCTCGACCTCTTAGGCGCTCACCTGTCTTAGGATTTCTCGGATTTATCTCTACAAAGAGAGAATCCGTATCTCCATACACTACAAAGGCTGCACAGCGCGGGTCTTTGGCCTCAGGGCCATAAAACTTCTCAATAGCTGCCTTAGCAAACATGATTTGCTTTCTGCCATAGGCAGTAACAGAGGCTGCTAGATTCTGGAGCCTGACCTTGAAAACTCCAGAGCCCAGCTGACCATACAAGGAATTTGCTGTCAGCTTATAGGCCAGCTGCTCAGCATCGAGCAAGGCCTTTCTAAAGGGGTCAGACTCTTTCTTAATCTCTGCACGCTTTGCTGCCCTCGCCGCCAGAAGCCCCTGAACAATCCGCGGCAAGACTGCCTTTCTAGTGCCAGGATACTGTGCATACCTGCAAACCCTAGTGCCCATCTTTAGCTTCTTAGGATTCTTTCGGAAATCTTGGGGGTCAGGCTTCCAGATATCAAAGGAAATATCAATCCACCTGCATCCCATTGCCTCACCTGCCTTCTGATATTTAGTAATATCACCATAAGAGACCATCTTCATCTCTTTCCCATCAAGTCCATAATCCTTTGACCAGAGAAGTGAGTCATAACTGATATTTTCTGACTCAATCGTTGAAGGATAGAGGGAAGCAAAATCACAAACACCAATTGGACTCTCAGTATAGAATCCAGGTGTAGGGTCAAGCACAATTGCACCTTCATACGAATCCTGGGCTTCAGTTAACTCGCCCTCAGGAGCAACATAATTGAATGGCGGGGAAGTCTGAGTGATAATAGTCATATTCGCCGTATTACAGAACTTGAAGATGAGTGACTCAATCTTAACTCCCTGCCCCCTTGTGAAAATCATCGTTACAGGCACTGTGCAGACATTCGCCATACACATTGCATTATTGAAGGTCTCTAACTTATTATAGAGATCCATAGTCAAGTCACAATCCTGAATACAATAGGCTGCAATGGTTGCCCTATCCTTTGATGTGCCCCTGTGGAGCCTGAAGATATCTGCTGGACTCACATCGTCCTTCACAATAACCCACTTGACTGCCATGTCTGTATCGAGCTCAGCATCCGCACCTGCTGGCAGAACCTTGATAAACCCATCACCCACATCTATAATTGGGAGTTTATCTGTAAGCTCATCACCAGTCTCATCCAGAAGAACAATAGCACGGCCAACACGTGCATTACCGGTGCCACTAGTCTTAATTTGCCATGAGCCATCCTCATTGTGTGCTACAGCCTTGAGCTTTCCAGACATGAAGTATTTTGTCACCTCATCCAGCTTGTAAGAAGGCAGCTGATAGCCACGCTTCACCACGTGGAACAAGTCAATCTGTAGGCGACCCTGGAGAGAGAGGGTATGGAGAAAGTTATCACCCATCGCCGAGGAAGCCAGACGCTTCTCCTGAAGAGAAACGCGCCCCCCATGCCCAAAGAGCCTGCTCATCTTTTGTAAATTAGTATTATCAGTGATTTTGAGAACCTCTGCACGCTGCCACAAGTAACGCTCATCAAACCCAAAGATATTATAGCCAACCCAGACATCTGGATTAGTCTCAATGAGCCAATCAAACCAGTCTACGAGCATTTCCCGTTCACTTGAATAGTGCTTAACCTCTGCACCATCGATGTCATCACAAGTATCAAGCACAAAGATTGTCTTCTGAATTGAGCCATCAGAGTCCTTGAGCACACAGCCAATCTGGATAATTGGGTCTCCAGAGCCTCTATCAGGCTTTGCCACGGGAAAGTCTCCTGATTTAGAATAGCACTCCAAATCCCAAAAGAGTGTCTTGAATGGTGCAGCAGGCTTTGGTGGCTTCGGCTCAGGGGTTACTGCATCCCAGGCACATGTGATAACCCTGATACCAGTCTCCTCATCATGAGTGTCATCATCAGCATCAAGAGTTACCCAGCCACAAGGTGCCACATCCCTCAGGTGGAAGAATCGCAAGAGAGGGTCGAGGCCTGACTCATAAACAGGAAGTGGTGCAGATTTCTTACTAATGCAGAAGATAGGCTCCTGATGGTCGTTCAGCAAGAGATTCTTTACTGCTCGGAAATCCTTCAT
>Ga0114962_10001298_pt1 | contig 21677 bp, 22 predicted proteins | sample C_130820_MF_Meta_FD_87017 | JGI IMG/M metagenome (GOLD analysis project Ga0114962, IMG submission 87017) | Freshwater microbial communities from Lake Croche, Canada to study carbon cycling - C_130820_MF_MetaG | ecosystem: Environmental > Aquatic > Freshwater > Lake | place: Lake Croche, Canada... | reverse complement strand
TGGGAGCCGTCCGGCCGCCGAGCGGATCAAGTCAATGTCAGCGCCGACCTACTCTGGCGAAAAACCGGCTTTTCGCATCATCTCGGTGAATGACACCACCAGCTTGGACTGGCGGCTGGCAAATTCGGCCGGTGTGCCGGTGCGCACGTCAAGGCCGGTATTGAGGAGCTTGGTGCGCAGCTCAGGCGATTCGGTTGCGGCGCTGAGTTCACGGTTCCAGGCATCGATGATCGCCGGGCTCATCTTCGGCGGGCCGTAAAAGCCGTAGAAGCCCTCGTAATTCAAGCCGGGGTAGCCGAGCTCGCTCACGATCGGCAGATCAGGCGCAAAGGGCAGGCGCTTGGGTGAACTGACCGCAATGATGCGAACCTTGTCAGCCTGATGATGGGTCAGAAAATCGGTGACGCCCCCGCAGCCGGCCGCGACATGACCGGCAAACAGATCACCGAGCAAAGGCGCCGCGCCCTTGTAGGCCACCGCTTCCAGCGGCGTACCGATCGCCTGACCAAGCAGCACGCCGAAGAAGTGGGTGTTGCTGCCGGGGGCGGTCGTGCCGAAGGTCTCTTTGCCGGGGTTCTTCTTGAGCCAGGCCATGTATTCGCTCAGGTTCTTCACACCCAGCGTGGACGACACCACATAGGCGGTGGCGGTCGCGCCGGTCAGGGCAATCGGCGTGAGGTCTTTCTCGAGATCGAAGCCCGGCGACTTGCGGGTGACGGTGAGTGCCACCGTGGTCGCGCTGGTGCCGTACATCAGCACCGTGCCGTCTGCCGGCGCCTTCTTGAGCGCATCAATGGCAATCGCACCGCTTGCGCCAGGCCGGTTGTCGACAATGACATTCGTGCCGGTGCGTTCACGCAATCTGTCAGCGACGTAGCGGGCCATGATGTCGGTTCCGCCACCCGGCGGGAACCCGACCAGGATGCGAATGGTTCCGGTGGGCAGGGACTGCTGCGCGAATGCCCGATTGCCAATTGCGGCGGCCGCAATGGCTCCGACTGCTTTGAGAACGGTACGGCGCGACGTCGAGCCGATGGTCATGTCTGTCTCCAGTGGCTCTGTGATCAGAGCTCTGATTGATTCAGTGAAGGGTCGGATGAAACGCGGCGTGAAGCCACCGCATCGATACAGGACGACGGCCTGATGGTCCGTCGCCCTGCTCGATCATCAAGCGGCCGTCAGGCGGCAACCGGCGCGTGATAGCCCAGGATCGCCTTGGTCTCGAGAAACTCCTCCAGGCCCCAGACGCCGAATTCGCGGCCATTGCCCGACTGCTTGTAGCCGCCGAACGGTGAGCCGGGGTCAACGCCTGCGCCGTTCACATGGATGTTGCCAGCGCGAATCTGGCGCGCGACACCCCGGGCACGGTCGATGTTGCCGGAAGACACATAGCCCGACAGGCCATAGGGCGTGTCATTGGCGATGCGAATCGCATCGGCATCGTCCTTGTAGCCGATGATCGAGAGCACTGGCCCGAAGATCTCTTCACGCGCGATGGTCATCTCGTTGGTGACATGCGAGAACACCGTCGGCTTGACGAAGTAACCGGCCGAAATCCCGTCGGGCAGACCAGCACCGCCGCATTCGAGCTTGGCACCCTCTTCGATACCCTTCTTGATCAGCGTCTGGATCTTGTCCCACTGCAGCTTCGAGACCACCGGACCGGCTTTGGTCTCAGGCTTGGTCGGATCACCCACTGTGACGGCTTCCGCTGCAGCTCGCGCAATCGCGGCAGCCTCATCCATGCGGCCGATCGGCACCAGCATGCGGGTCGGGGCATTACAGGATTGACCGCTGTTGGAGGTGCAGGCAAACAGGCCCGCCGAGATGACTTTCTTGAAGTCGGCATCGTCGAGAATGATGTTGGCCGATTTGCCGCCCAGCTCCTGGGTGACGCGCTTGACCGTGGGGGCGGCGTTTTGTGCGACCAGCACCCCAGCACGGGTCGAACCGGTGAAGGACACCATGTCGACGTCCTTGTGCTTGGACAGGAAAGTGCCCACGCCCGGGCCATCGCCATTGACCAGGTTGAAAACACCGGGCGGCACACCGGCTTCATGCATCACTTCAGCAAAGAGGATGGCATTGAGCGGCGCAATTTCGGTGGGCTTGAGCACCACGGTGCAGCCTGCGGCGATCGCGGGCGCAACCTTTGCAGCGATCTGGTTGAGCGGCCAGTTCCAGGGCGTGATGAGCGCGCACACACCGATCGCCTCGTGAACGATACGGCTGCGCCCGACGTCCTTTTCCCACTCAAACGACTTCAGTGCCTTGAGTGCATGCATCAGATGACCCAGGCCCGACGGTGCCTGCGCGGCGGTGGCCAGGCTCACCGGCGCCCCCATCTCCTGCGAGACCGCGGCAGCGATGTCGGGCATGCGGGCCTTGTAGACCGCGATGATTTTTTCCAGCAGTGCCGCACGCTCTTCGACGGTGGTCTGCGAAAAAGTCACGAAAGCACGGCGCGCAGCGGCAACCGCACGGTCAACGTCGGTCTCGTCGCCGATGGCAATCGTCGCGATCACAGCTTCGGTAGCGGGGTTGACCACAGCCAGGGTCTGCTTGCTGTGGGGCTCGATCCATTGGCCGTCGATATAAAACTTCTGCTCGTTTTTCATGAAGTCTCCGGTGAAGTCGGGGGATGTTGATCAGAAAGCGGTAGGGACAGACTGAAGAGAATACAGGGTCAGCAAGTTCGGACAGCGGCCGCAGGGGGCAACACGAATCACTTTCGCGTGACCGGCAAGTCGACAAACTCGCCGGCACGCCGATCCCGGTTGGCAGCAATTGCCTCCTGGATTTCCTCGCCCTGAAGCATGCTGGCGTTCCAGATCCCGATGTAGTCGAGGCCATCGGCCGTCGAATGGTCGCGGGCGTAATTGATCATCCGCTTGCAGCCGTAGACCGCAAGCGGTGCACGAGCGGCGATCTCGCGGGCAATCGCCATCACCTCGGTCAGCATGGTCGCCTGATCGGCAAAAACCCGATTCACCAGACCGCAGGCCTGCGCCTCTTTGGCTGGCATGCGTCGGCCGGTGTACGCCAATTCGCGAACGATGCCCTCGGGAATCAGCTTGACCAGGCGCGGGAAAGTGCCGACATCGGCGGTCATGCCGATGTTGATTTCATAGACCGTGATGAAGGCGTCTTCGCTCGCATAGCGCATGTCGCAAGCAGTAATCAGATCGACTCCGCCACCGATACATCCGCCCTGGATGGCGGCGAGTACCGGAATGCGGCACTGCTCAAGCGCGGTGAAGGTGCGTTGCATGCGCTGCACGTTGTCGTAGAAGCGGGCGCCGTGCTGCAGGCGCGCGCTGCGCGCCGCGTCGTCGCCCGGCGTGATGCTGTTGTCGGAAAACATGCCGGTATCAATGCCCGACGTGAAATGCGGGCCGGTCGATGAAATGACAATCACCCGTGCCCGGGCGTTGGCGTCGATATCGTCGATGATCTGCGGCAACTCGTCCCAGAAGGCGCGGATCATGTTGTTGCGCTTTTCGGGGCGATTGAGAACGATATGCGCAATGCGATCAGTTATGGTCACATCGAAACACTGGTAAGCCATCGGCCTCTCTCTCTGCATTGTGTGGTTGTTGCGGCATCAGCCGGTGCGCTCAGGCAAAAATTATAGAGCGGTTCAGACCATCGACCGGCACAGACCGCCCCTCTCAGATCGGCCGGGTCAGATAGACGCCTTCCCGGCCAACGATCGGTTCGCGCGTCGGCATCATGACCGTGCAGTCGTCGCAGGGCGCTCGAATTTCATCCCGGCCATCGGTCGCGATCAGTTCGTCGCGGGCGAAGGTCTCAAAGCCGACCAGTGGGCGAACAAAAGCAAAATCAGGGTTTGCAACCACATGAGTACGAAGCAATTCGAGGCGACGATGCGGCCCTGCTCGAGTCGGCTCCCGATCAATCAGACCGAAATGCCCGAGAAAATCGAGCGTGACCGCAATCGCCAGATCGGATGACGAGCGCTTGAAGTGCTGCCCGCATTCGGCCACCAGCCCGACGCCGGTGCCCTGCGCCAAGCCATAGGCACCATGCTCGATCAGCGGCACACCCGACCCGATGCCTTGGGGCATCACCAGATGCACCGTCGGGCGCGCCAGAGCGCTGGCGATCGCGGCATTGCGCGCATGGGCCGGGTAGACCCAGAAAGGCGCCACATCCTGGCTGGTGGAGTGCAGATCGAGCAGATGGTCGGCTGCGGCCACCACGGGGCGCATGGCGCGGGCGCGGCTGAGTTCGACGCTGTCCAGATCGCCATCGAGCCATTCGGAGGACCAGATCCGATTGAAATTGTGGGTGATCTGACGGCTCTCGAAAGGCCGCTGCGGATCGAAACTTTCGTAGGCGGCGACGTTGGAAAAACTGACCGTGAGCGTGCCAATCCTGGGACGAATACCTGCATCAAGCAGATGACAGGCCGCCACCATGCCGCAGAACTCATTGCCGTGCGTGAGCGCATTGATCAGCACATGCGGGCCTGCCACGCCTGATTCGAAGCGATGAACATAGTCGACACCGACATTGCCGGTACGGTAGGCCGACAGGTCGCGAGGCACGACTTCCAGGGGCGGAAGATCAGTATTCAAGACAGATGTCTCCATGAATTCGGCGCAGGTATTGCCCACTTGCAGCCCCGCTGACACACGACAGTCTCTCAGAATCAGACCTGAGGCGGTATCCGACGCGCCAACGCAATCGATCGGGGCGGTTTATGCTCCTGAGCTTTGAGCGCCGTCGAATCCGCCGGCGTGGCCGTAACACCGGGAGATCCGACCATGCTCGTCGAGCGAATCTGGACTGGCAACGCCTACCGTAATTTCAATTATCTGATTGCCTGCCCCGAGACCGGCGAGGCACTCGCCATCGACCCGGTCGATCATGAAAAATGCCTGTCGCGGGCGAAGGTTCGGGGCTGGCAAATCACCCAGTTGCTCAACACCCACGAGCATCGGGATCACACCGGCGGCAATGACGCCATCGTGGCAGCCACCGGGGCCAAGGTCATCGCGCACCACAAGGCTGGCGGAAAAATCGCCGGCATGGACCGGGGGGTCAAGGCCGGCGATCTGATCAGGGTTGGCAAGACCGTCGAGCTCGAATGCCTCGATACCCCTGGGCACACCCTTTGCCATATCTGCCTGAGATCGCATACCGAGCAGCCAGCCCTCTTTTCAGGCGACACCCTTTTCAACGCCGGTGCAGGCAATTGCCACAATGGCGGCAGCATCGAATCGCTCTACCAGACCTTCGCAGACCAGCTCGCGAAGCTGCCGGCGAATACCCGGATTTATCCCGGCCACGACTACATCGAAAACAACCTGAAGTTCACGCTGTCGCGCGAGCCCGATAACGACGCAGCCAAAGCGCTTCTTGAAACCGTGACAGGGCATGATCCAGCCGATTCGGTTGTCACAACCCTGAGCGATGAATTGCGTATCAACACCTTCTTCAGACTGCAAAGCGCAAGCGTGATCGCGGGCCTGCGCGAACGATTTTCCGAGCTGCCGGCGAAACCCGATGCGCAGACGGTCTTTGCAAAACTGCGCGAATTGCGCAACACATGGTGAGGTCAATCATGATCAAGGGTCTGCATCACAACGCCTACCGCTGTCGCGACTCGGAAGAGACCCGGCAGTTTTATGAAGGCTTTCTCGGACTGCCCCTGGCCGGCACGCTCTGGATCGAGCAGACCAAAAGCGGTCGAAAAACCGACGTGCTCCACACCTTCTATCGACTTGACGATGGCTCGTATCTGGCCTTTTTCGAAGCCCCCGATATGCCCTTCGACTTCAAACCGCAGCATGACTTCGACCTGCACATTGCCCTTGAGGTCGAGCGCACGGTGCTTGAGCCGATGATGACCAAAGGGCGCGAAGCCGGGATTGATGTGCGTGGCATTTCGGACCACCACTTTGCCGATTCGATCTATTTTCGAGACCCGAATGGCTATGTGATCGAGCTGACTGCCAAGCAGCCGGGCCATGATGCGCACATGGACCCGGCAATCAATGGTGCCCGCGAAAAACTCGACCACTGGCAAGCGGCCAAGACACGCGCCCACTGAACCACATCAGCAACCGGGCCCTGGGCTACCCTTGGTCGAGCCCATCCGGCAACACCGCAAGGCAGGCCTGGCGCAAGGCCCAGGCCGCCTCGAAGCTCATCCCCTGGTGCGTCGCCCACTGCACCAACGCCTGCTGCTGCAGCGGGCCCCTTCTTTCGGCGAGCTTGTCGGGGGTGAGAAAAAACTCGGCTGTCAGCGATCGCAAGGGGGAGACCGACACGTGAGACGGGCCGGTCAAGTCGAGCCGTTGATTGTCGACCGTGAGATAACAATGTGTCTGCGGGATCGAACTCACTGATGCCGCCTCAAGAATCGCTCCGATACCGGGGGTGTTGAGCCCGCTCATGGCATAGATGCCAACCGTCAGCACGACCTCGGGATGTCCGCAGTGTTGCGCAACGGTCGCAAGCAGGTGATGCTTTGAACTGTTGGTGCCCTGCGCTTCACGCAAGGTGGCAAGCGAATCGCCTGGCCTGCGCGCATGCCCGAACGGCAGCGCTTTCACATGGGCCGCCAGAATATCGAAGCGTGAAAATCCGAGCGCACAGACCTGAGCGCCCAGCACCGTGGCAGGACTGATCGCAAATGCGAGCGGGTCATGAAAATGCACCTGACGCTCCTTGGCCGGAAGGTCGACGCCACCGGAAGGTCGACGCCACCAAATCAGGCGAGTGTAAGCGCAGTCCGCAACCGATCGGCGATGTGCAGGCTGGTGGTCAGGCCGCCTCGGAGACTGCGAGCCTGTGACCGGCACCACGAAACTGGCCCAGCAGGCGGACCAGCACCGGCAGGGCCTCCCGAAGTTGTGCAGCCAGCGTATAGGGCGGGTTGATGATGAACATGCCGCTGCCCAGCAATCCGAAGCCGCGCTCATTGGGCTCGGCAAGCGTCAGGCGCGCATGCAGCCAGCCCTTTTTCGAAAGCGACTGCGCGACTTCCTCAAGCCGCGTGGGCAGTTGCGCCGACTCACGCAGATCGAGATGCGGATACCAGACAAGCACCGTGCCTTGCGCAAACCGGGTGAGGGCCTCGCGAACCCCTGCCACCACCGCAGCGTAATCGCGCTTGATCTCATAACTCGGATCGATGAGCACCACGCCGCGGCGACTCGGCGGTGGCCATTGCGACTTCATGCCAACGAAACCATCGACATGCTGAACCATCACCGGGCGGTCGCCCGCAAAATGTTCGAGCAACAGCGCATGGTCGGTCGGATGCAGTTCGAACAGTCGCAGTTGATCCTGTCCACGCATCAAACCGCGGGCAATGCGCGGCGATCCGGGATAGACGGTCAATGTCTCACCCGGATTGAAGGCACGCACCTGGTCAACATAATCGGCGAGCATCGGCGGCAAGTCGGGCGCCAGCCAGAGTCGCTCAATCCCCTGCCGATATTCCGCATGCTTCTGGGTATAAGCCGAATCAAGCGCATAGGCACCGGCGCCGCCATGGGTGTCGACCAGGCGCCAGGCCTTATCCTTGGCGTTCATGTGACGCAGCACCGCCACCAGCGTGGCGTGCTTGAGCACATCGGCATGATTGCCGGCATGAAAGGCGTGTCGGTAAGCGAGCATGATGGGATGGTGCCAGATCGCGCGCAGCCGACCGACAACGCATAATGCCGTCCAGCGAATCGCTCACGCTTCGTTCGATCTTGAATGCACCAAGCGCGTCAAACACGACTGACCGACAGGAGACCCCCATGACCCCCTTTGCCCAACCGGTGCCAGGTTCTCGCGGCGTCATGCTGGTGACTGGCGCCAGCCGTGGCATTGGCGCAGCCACCGCCCGCCTGGCCGCCGAGCGCGGCTGGTCGGTCGGCATCGTCTACCGCGACCGCGATGCCGACGCAACAGCGGTCGTGGCAGCCATTGAAGCTGCCGGCGCCAGGGCACTCGCCATCAAGGCCGATCTCGCCGATGAGGCATCGATCGCGCAGGCCTTTCGACTGGCCGACCAGCTCGGCCCGCTGCGATCACTGGTCAACAATGCCGGCATTACCGGCGGAGTCTCACGGGTTGCCGATCTGAAAGCTGAGGCACTCGATGCCGCCCTGCGCATCAATGTCTGGGCACCCTTTATCTGCGCACGCGAGGCGATTCTCAGAATGTCGACACGACACGGCGGCAGCGGCGGATCGATCGTCAATGTCGGCTCGGGCGCCTCGCAGCAAGGCTCGCCGGGGGTCTGGGTGCATTACGCCGCCACCAAGGGAGCGCTCGACACGATGACCATCGGACTGGCCAAGGAAGTCGCAGGCGAAGGCATCCGTGTCAATGGCGTGAGGCCTGGCATCGTCGACACCGAAATTCATGCCGACCGTCCTCCCGGTCAACTTGATGAAATGGCCCGCACCGTCCCGATGGGACGCATCGGGACGCCGGATGAGATCGCACACACCATCGTCTGGCTGGCAAGCGACGAGGAATCACCTTATGTCACCGGCGCGCTGGTTGACGCCCGCGGCGGGCGTTAGTCCCTGCAAGACCTTCGTCTTGCCTGACCTTCGAGCAGCCTTCTAAAGCGGAAACACGAATGGCTCAGACCTCTGACCCGACACACCTCCCGATCGATGACAGCACGGCCTGGCGGGCGGTCGCCGATTGGTATCGCGCCTATTTCACCGGCATTGTGCTGAGCACGGTGGCCCGACGCAGCAGTGCCCGGGCCGCAGAGCTGGTCTATCACCTGTTTTCTCACCAGCGAACCGAGCGCTTTTTGCCCGGTCTGCGCAAGCTCGGCATCGATCAGCTCCCGCATGCAGTCGCCGCCGCGCAGTACCACTATCTGTCGAACGACATTGGTGGCGTCCCGGTGCAGTACATGTACGAGTCCGACCGCAAGGCCTGGATTCGCTATCCGGTGCCGCGCTGGGCCTGGACCGGCACGGCGCTATGCGGCATTCCGACCGAAGTCTCGCGCGCGATGCTTGCCGGCTGGCATGCGCAAAACGGTGTGTCGCTGGGCAATCCGCGACTCGGCTTCGTGTGCACCAAGCAGGCGGCCGATGGCCAGTCGGGGCTCGAAGGCTACTACCTTGAATACGACCGCGACCTCGCGCCCGATGAGCGGCTGCGCTTTGCCCGCAATGAGGACGCCCCCGATTTTGACGCCGCCGCGGCACCCCGCTTGCCGACAAGCACCTGGCCGCAAAGCCGGTTGGCCAAGGCGCACCGCAACTACGCGATGGAATACATCCGAACTGCCCTGCCGGTGGCGGTCAACCTGTGGGGACCGCAGGAAGCCATCGATCTGCTGGGCCTGACAGGCCGGCTGATCGGCATGCAGTTCTATCACGAGACCGCATCGCGCCTGGGCTTGAGCGGCACTGCGGACCCTGGCACCGCAGGCAGCAACCGCCCTGTCGGCAGCGTTCAGCATGGCGACACCTCGGCCGAAGCCTTCGGCGATTTCATGTCACGACTGATCCTCGCCCAGGGCGACCAATGCGAGGTGCAACGCAACGGTGATCATGTGCAGGTCTTCCAGAAGGGCTGGGTGCTGATGGACGACCTCGCGCAGCCGCATCCGAGCATTGCGACCGCCTTCAACGGACTGCTTGAAGGCGCGCTCGCCGCTCACAATCATCGGCTCACGCTGCATACGACCGTGATTCGCAACCATGGCCGCTTCGAATTCGAATGGCGGATTCGTTCGGGCCCGTCGTCGTACAGCCGATAAGCGCAAGGCGCCTCGAGCCTCAGCGGTTCACGGGATCAGCCGGCAAGCGCCCGACGCGTCGAAGCGAACCCTGCGATGCCCCTCGCGCGCGAGCTCAAGCCAGTCGAAAGACTCAATCCTGGCGAGCAGCACAGCCAGATGATGCGAGGCGTGATCGCGATGTGCTCCGGACGCGAAGACCGAACCGGGGGCCGCTGGCGCGAGATAGTCCGCGGCCGCCGCTGTCTGTGAGACCTGCTCCCAGGCGGCCTCGACCTGTTCACCCACGGTGTGCACCTGCACGGTCACCCGCGCGCGCAGTTGCCAGCGCAATCGCCGGCTCCAGAAGACCAGTACCGCATCAGGTCGCCCCAGCAGCTCAGCGACCTTGGGGCTTCGGCTGTCGGTATAGACCTGCAGCGTGCCGGTATTCGGATCGGCCTGGCGCAACACAACGGTGCGCGCCTGCGGCAGGCCAAGCGCATCGACCCCTGCAAGCACCGGCGTGCGCCACTCATGGTCACGCTCGCCAACTGCACGCTGCAATTCGTGCCAGATCTTCGCCCGAAGGCTCTCAAATTCGATATCGGTGGGGAGGTCGGTCGACGCGCTCATCCGACGATGTTAGCGCGTCGACAGGCCTGCGGCTGCTGAGGATCGACGCCGTCGGTCAGGGTACGCAGCAGCGCGATCAGATCCTGCACATCAGCGGCATTCAGCCTCACCCCGGCGAGTCATCGGCCTTGAGATAGACCTTTTACTTGGCCGCATCCGCCACCGCAGCCTGCAGCGACGTCGAATCGGCGCTGGACACCGTCCGCTTCACCAGAATATCGAGCGGGGTCACAGGCTGACCGTAATAGCCGCCGTTGAGCCCTTGACGCACATCAAGCACCGAACCATCGACCGAGACGCCAGCAAACGCACCCTTGACTTTGGAATAGACGATGAAATCGGCGGTGATGCTTGCGCCGCGGCCGGCGCCCTTGGACGCCAGCGCGACCGAGGCGTCGCCGCCCAGATTCACCTTGTTGGTATAGAGCGAATCGAGCGCTTTTTGCGAGGTCACGACCATCACCATCTCGGCCGCCTGTGCACCCGCCTGAAAGCCGATGCTGGCCGAGCCCATCGTATAAAAAGCAGGCCCGACCCAGGCACCGGTTGCCGCATCTCGGGTCAGGAGCACGCCGCTGCCGCCCGAACCACCGAGCACGAAGCCGGCCTTGAGCACCTGCGGAAAGATCAGCACGCCCTTTGCACTGGCGAGCGCGGGGCGCAGGCTCGCAAAATCGCTGTCGGTCGAGACCGCCTGAATCGTGGTCCTGGCCTTGGCCACCAGCATCTCGGCATCCGACTTGTCCGATGCATGGGCAGCCTGGCTGATGCCAGACAGCGTCATTGCCATCGCCGCCGCAAAGGCGACACCGATGCGTGAAATCGTCAGAGTCATGGCTGTTTCCTTCTGCGTTTGAATATTTGCGTGAAGTCTTCCACTGATCAAACCGATCGGTGGGGTACAGCGTCAGACGCTACCCGCTCACGTGAAAGGGTGGTTGCGCGTACGCAATCCCGGTGCAGAGCAGGACCGACGCAAACTTGAGGGTCTCGGCGAAGACGAATGCCTGCGAGACATCGAGATTGAGGCCGGTCTCACCGATCGCGGCGACGTCGAGTCAGGCAAGCCGGCTGATGACGACATCCATCAGGATGGGCTTTTCAGGAAACCGCCAGTCTGGCTGCCCTACCCTCCCATCAGTCACCGGCGATGCACTCAGACGCCGATACGTAAGGTGCTGGAACCAACACGGTCACCCGACCGCTCTCAGGATCCCTACCCATGCGCAGCGACACCATCCTCGTCCGCAATGCTCTGGCATTGTCTTTGGCCACCTGCCTTGCTGCCTGCGGCGGATCGAGCGGCACGGCTGGCTCGACCAGCAACGGCGTCACTGGATCGACTTCCTCAGGCAACATCGCACAGACTCCCGCAGCGACTGCCACTCTGAGCACGGTCGTTGGATCAGTCACCGGGTTCGGATCGATCGTGGTCGATGGCGTGCATTACGATGATTCGAACGCCTCGGTGATTCGCGCGAAATCGACCGGTGTGCTCGCCAATGCCGATGCACGGCTTGGCCAGCGGGTGATTCTGACGCTTGACAGTCGGGGGGCTGCCGCGAAGGTCGAAGTGTTGCCCGAGCTTGAGGGCGCCGTCGCTTCCATTGACGCAAACCTGTCCCGGTTTGTTGTAAACGGGCTGACGGTGACGATCAATACTGATGCAAACGCCGGACCTCTGACCGTCTTTGGCGGCGGCTACAGTGCCTTTGCCGACATCAAGGCGTCGGACCTGGTTGAAATTCACGGGATGGCAAAAGCAGATACCGCACCGGGCGCAGCGGCCAATACCTATGTCGTACAGGCAACCCGCATCGAGAAGCAGAGCGACCCGCTGCTCGAATTGCGCGCGGGCGGCTATATCCAGAATCTTGTTACGGCTTCCGGCAAAACGACGTTTACCCTCGGCGCCCTGACCGTCGACGCGACGGCCAGCGCCATCAAACCCTCCGGCACGACGCTGGTAAATGGGCAATACGCCTCGGTCCAAACAACACAGGCGATCACCGGCAACCTGATGAGCGCCTCAACGATCCGCATAGTCGATCGCAGAAAAGACAGCGCGCCCAATCAGACTGTGCGAATCGCAAGTGAAATCAGTGCGATCGATGCCGCGGCCAGCACCTTCGTACTCGATGGCGTCACGGTCAGCAGCAAATCGGCCGTCCTGTCACCAAAGGGCGCGACGGTAGCGGTCGGCCTTTATGCGCGCGCAAGTGGTGTTTTCGATGCAAACGGCGTTCTTCAAGCGACCGAGGTCACGCTGCGCGACGAATCAGCGCCGGCGGTCGAGATCAAGGGGACGGTCGCCGGTTTTACAAACCTCTCCGACTTCACCGTCAGGGGCGTACCCGTCAACGGCAGCGCGGCAAAGCTGTCCAACTGTCCGGCAACTGGCCTGGCAGACGGCCAACAGGTCGAAGTGCACGGAAGCATCACACTGACCAGCCCGAAAGTGAAGGCAAGTTCGATCGAGTGCATCGCCGCGCAAGCAATGTCGGCGGGGGAAGTCGTCGAGCGTGCCGGACTCGCTTCTTCGGTGAATCCGACTGCGAAGACCCTTGTGCTGACGCCGCGAAAGGGCGAAGCGATCACAGTGACCTGGACCGACAAGACGTTCTTCGACAAGCAGGTCAACTCGTCCGCATTGGCCGGCACCAGTCTCGAGGTGGAAGGCCCGCTCGCGGCAGACGGCTCGCTGCTTGCCCGAAAAATCAGCCGTTCAGACTGATCTAGCAAAGACTGACACAATCAAGTAGCCTGTTTTCATCTTGCCGAGATCAATAAAGTCGGCATCAAGGGCTTCGACGCAACCACATTCAGGTCGTCCGATAGGCGAGGAACAGTGGAGTTCGGGCGTGAACCGCTGGCTGCAATCAATTGGACAGGACCGCCTTGACTGCAAACACCGGCGAGCTTGAATTTGGGCGCCCCCTTTCCGGTTGGCGCCTACGTCTTTACACCATCATCTTCGAAGCCGACACCCGTGCCGGACGCTGGTTCGATCTGATCCTGCTGGGCGCAATTGTGTGCAGCGTCGCGGTCATCGTGCTCGAAAGCATGGCTGACATGCGTGCGCGCCACGGCGAGGTGCTGCACACATTGGGGTGGGCGTTCACCTTTTTGTTCACGGTCGAATACCTGGCGCGCCTGGTCTGTGTTCGCCAACCCTTGCGCTATGCCCGCAGCACACTGGGCATCATCGACCTGCTGTCGATTCTGCCGACGTATCTCGCGATCGTGGTCCCAGGCCTGAACGCGATGATGGACGTTCGGGTGCTTCGACTGCTGCGCATCTTTCGAATCTTCAAGCTCACCCGATATCTGGCCGAGTTCGGTGTGCTGGCCCAGGCCCTATCGGCGTCGCGGCACAAGATCATGGTGTTTCTGACCTTCGTGATGATGGTCGTGCTGGTGATGGGCACCCTGATGTTTGTCGTCGAAGGGCCCGACAATGGCTACACCAGCATTCCGGTCAGCGTGTATTGGGCGATTACCACCATGACCACCGTCGGGTTCGGTGACATCACGCCCAAGACAGACCTGGGTCGAATGATCGCGTCGGTGATGATGCTGATCGGATGGGGAACCCTGGCGGTGCCGACCGGCATCGTCACCGCCGAATTCACCGTCAAACGGCGGCCACAAGAGATCACGACACGCACCTGCCACGACTGCCTGTCGGAGGGGCACTTGCCGAGTGCCCGCTTTTGCCGGGACTGCGGCGCTAAATTGCCCGCCTGGCAGCAGGACTCGGCAAACAGCCCCTGATGCCGCTCACGCAGCGCAATGCTGCATGAGACTTGAGACTGCCTAACGAATACGGCTGTAAGGCATCGGCCGCAGCAACTGGCTTTCGACCCGATCAACCAGGGGCGCCCATCGCTCGCGCAGCAGCATGCGCAAGGACGCGTCGTTATCCTGGGCCTCGCGCCAGCGTTGCCAGGCAGCCAGGTCGGGGAAGCGGCGCAATTCAATGCTGCGATGCGAACCGGCGTTCATCGAACCGGGGCCGATCACGGTATCGAAAAAGCCGGCAAGCGTGGCACCTTCGCGCTCGAGCGCCGGCATGACTTCAGCAAAATAGAGGGCATGGTGCTCGCCGACGGTGTCCGGGCGAAAGTGCAACACGCGCTGCTCGAAGACGCCGCACGGCATCGTCTGGAGGCTGTCTGCGCCGGGCCACTGCCCGGGCAGGGGCCTTGCCCTCTCGGCGCTTCGCACGATGGCGGTGTCGACCGCGTCGAGCGAGGGATAGAGCTTTCCCTGGCGTCCACTGGTCTGCCGATCGCGTCGCACATTCTCCTGATGGCGCTCCCAGGCAGACAGGCTTTCAAACTGCCTCAACTGATAAACCCCCGATCCGGTCTCGGGCCCGACCAGGACTTCCCAGGCACCAATGAGAAGCGAACCGTGTTCATCGAGCGCAGCGAGCATTTCCCGCTGAAAGATTTCGTTGCGCTTTTCAAGTCGTCCGCTGCGCGCAACGATGAGTCGATGCTGATAGATCATAAAAGGGCGCCAGTCACGCAGAAGACGTTAGTCGAATCGATGCGGGTCGCCCGGACAAGGCCGGAACACCCCGCCAGCGATCATAGGCGATGAGCGACATCAGGGCGACTGGCAGCCCAGACGGATATCCGCATAGAAGCCAAGCGCCTGCTGCCTGGTGTTGTCGGTATCGGTCATGACCGCCACGCTCAGCACCGGGCCTGGCGCCACCCCATAGGCCTTCAGATAGTCGTCGCGCAAATTGCGTTGAATCGACTGCCATTGGCCAAGCCCTGCCTGACCCGAAGACGCCACCAGCATTTTTACCTGACTGGTGTGCGCCGATGCAATGACGGTGCCGACCGGCACCTGCTCGCTCCAGACATACTCGAGCACAGCATAAGGCGGGGTCTCACCCGACAAGGTCCATGAAAGGGCAAAGCGCCGCTGCTCGGCAACTGGCAGTGACTTGATGTCACCGTCAAAGGCCACCAGGATGCGCAGCGGCGAGTCCTCACGGTCCTTCTCGCGATTATCTGCTCCCGGAATCAGCCGGTCGGTTTTCCAGCGCCAGGTGAGCATGTCGGGCGTCTGCGAGAGCGGCGCTGCGAGCCGCGTCGAATAAAGCGATGCAGAGGCGTCGGCCTGTGCCCGCAGGACCGTGCGATCTCCCTCCAGCTGCAGGGTATAGCGTGTGTCGCGCTTGAAGCGCGAAAACGCTCTCGGAGCCCAAGGCACAGCAACAAGGCCGAAGCTGAGGTCCTGCGCAGTGCATCCGCCCGATGCAGCCTGCACGGCGGCTGCCGTGACCAGCCACAGCAACAGGGCAAGCAGGCCTTGTCGCCCGGCTTCAATCGGCAGCGTCATCGGTGACTCTCACTTGAGCCGCGCTTGCGTGATCTGGGAATCCCTCGCACGAGGCATCCTGATTCGGTGCGCAGTGCCACAAGGCCTCTGGCACCATACACCGAAACACCGCATACCGACTCAGGAGACCCAGCATGCCTTTTCACGAGCGCGGCAATATCCGGATTCACTATGAGGAGACCGGAAGCGGATTTCCGCTGCTGATTATCCCGGGCGGCGGACTGAACTCCGACATGTCGTTTCTCAGAAGTGGGCCCTTCGACCCGATGGCTGAATTCTGCGGCGAGTATCGCTGCATCACGAGTGACCTTCGCCATGCCAATGGCGGTCAATCATCTGGTCCGCTCGACGTCGATCGACCCTGGGATGCGTTCACTGACGACCATCTCAGCCTCATGGACCACCTTGGCATTGCGCAATTTCTGGTCATGGGCTTTTGCATTGGTGGACCGATGACCTGGAACCTGCTCAAGCGAGCCGGCGATCGAATCTCGGCAGCCGTGATCGTGCAGCCAAGCGGCTCGCGCCCCGAGATGCGCGACTTCTTCTACCAGTCCAACAGCAAGGGCTGGGGGCCTGCGTTTGCTGCACGCCGACCTGACATCACGCCGGCGACGATCGAGCAGTTTCTCGCGCGCATGTATCGCGCCAATGATGATTTCGTCTTTACCGTGAGCCGCGAATTTGTGCGCGAATGCCAGACCCCTGTGCTGGTGCTGCCTGACGACATTGCGGCACACCCCTATGCGGTCGCCATGGAGTCGGCCATGCTTGCGCCGCAATCAGAGGTCAGCATCTATCCCTGGAAGGAGCCAGCGGAGCGCATTCCGCTGGTCATCCGGCAGATCCGCTCTTTCATGCGGGCGCACAGGTCAGTCTGAAAACCGGAAATTGCGATTCGCGACAACGCCGGTTGATCGACCATGACGCTCGGATAGGCGACCCGGTCGGTATACGATCGCTGTTCACAAAACAATTGAGGAGACACAAGCATGACGAGCTTCCCCTTGCCTTATGCATCGCAGGATCTCGGCGGTCAGGTGGCTCTGGTGACCGGTGCCTCCGCTGGTCTGGGCAGCCGCTTTGCGCGCGTTCTCGCGGCACGCGGCGCAAAGGTCGCGATCGCAGCCAGGCGTCTGGACAAACTCGAATCCCTGGCTGATGAGATTCGCGCAGCCGGCGGCGTCGCTCTGCCGCTGCAGCTCGATGTCACCGACGCCGATCAGCTTGTCGATGTTGTCGCACAGGCTCAGGCGCAACTGGGCCTCGTGCAGATCCTCGTGAACAATGCCGGCATCCCTGATGCGCAGCGCGCCCACAAGATGTCGGTCGAGCTCATCGACCGGGTGCTCGACATCAATGTGCGAGCACCCTGGATCCTGTCATGCGAAGTGGCGCGACGGCTGATCGACGCCGAAAAACCGGGGCGCATCGTGAACATGGCCTCGCGTGCCGCCTATGCCTATGACGGGCGCGGTGCGGCGCTCTATGCCACCAGCAAGATGGCTGTTGTCCGCATGACCGAAACGCTTGCGGTCGAATGGGCGCGGTATCACATCAATGTCAATGCGATCGCTCCGGGCGCTTTTTCATCGGAGATGATGGACGGCATGCTCGCGCGCATGGGCGACATCACCAAAAATTTTCCGCGCCCACGGCTCGGCGATCCGGCTCAACTCGACAGCACCCTGCTCTATCTGGTTTCACCGGCATCCGAGTTCGTCACCGGCACGACGGTGCGCGTCGACGATGCGCAAGGCGGGCGCTGAACCACCCCGACACACCCTGCTCGAGAGGAATCGTCTTGAAGCTCTACATGGTCCCGTTAGCACCGAACCCGACCAAGGTCATGCTCTACATCGCCGAGCGCGAAGCACTGGGCAGTCGACTCGATATCGAACAGATCGTGGTCAACACACTCAAGGGCCGCCATCGCGAGCCGGAGCACCTGGCACGCAATCCCTTCGGCACGCTGCCGGTGCTCGAACTGGACGATGGCACGCATCTGATCGAGTCGCTGGTCATCATGGAATATCTGGAGGAACGCTTTGCCGCCGACTCGCTGATGGGCAGCGACCCTCAACAGCGGGCGCTCGCGCGCGACCTCGAGCGCGTGGTCGAATTGCGCATCGCCATCCCGATGGGTGGCTATGTGCATGCAAGAAAATCACCACTCGGCCTGCCGCCCGACCCGGTGCTCGCAGAGTCGATCGAGGGCAAACTGCAAAAGCCGCTCAATTACCTCGAATCGCTGCTGAGTGATGGCCGTCCCTTGCTGTCTGGCGATCGGGCGTCGATGGCCGATTGCACGTTGGCAGCTGCACTGCAATTCCTGCGATTCATTCAAGCGGATCTGATCGGCGAGCGGCCGGCCTTGCGGGCCTGGGATGAACGCTACCGTCAGCGTCCTGCCGCCAAGGCCGTTCTGAAATGGTAAGCCCGCAAAAAGCGCCACATTGCGTTACCCTCGCGCCCGGGGCGCACAGCTGAGCTGTCTCCACAACCTTTGCAATCAACAGGAAACTCAATGGCCTACAACAGAGCCCAGGCACTAAAAATCTGCACCGCCACCGAGATGGAAATTTTTCTTTCTTCACTGAGCGATGCGGTCGGAAAACTCACACCGGTACAGCTGCGTTCGCGGATTGCCCGTGCGCGGACCCTGCGTGACAAGCACACCGACCTCTTCCGTCGACAGGTTGCGGCCACGCGTGCCGCCACCGGCACGAAGCGCGGCGCCTCGGGCGCGGCGAACAGTCGTACCGAGCAGAAAGCCCAGCTCTTTGCCGAGGCACTCGCACGCCTTGAGGCACGCCAGTCCGCAATCGATGCAAAGCCGGTCAAGGCGGTTGCCAGCAAGTCTGGCAGCAAGGCCACGAAAGCGACCAAGGCCAAACGTGCGCCCGCTGCACCTGCGATGCCGAAAAAATCGGTCGCCAAGCGAGTCGCAGCGAAGGCTGCAAAGCCAGCGGTGAAGCCTGCCGCCAAGAAGCCTGCCGCCAAGAAGGCCGCGCCCAAGGTGGCAAAAGCTGCAGCGTCGAAAGCGACAAAGCCGACGTCGGCCAAGACCGCGAAACCCGTGGCAGCCAAGGCAGTCAAGCCAGCGGCAAAGCCCGCCGCACCCAAGTCGCGCAAGAAGGTCTCGAGCCCAGTGCCGGCTAAGTCATTGAAAGCCCCTGTGGCCAAAATCGGTAACCCGGTCTCGCCGGTGGTGAAGCTTCGTGGCAAGGTGATCGGGGCTCATGCGCGGTCGGCTGGCGCTCGCAACGAGGCACGACGCGGCAAGCGTTGACGTGATCTGGCGCCCGTGGGGAGGAACGTCTTCCCATGCTCCCTGCCGGTGGCAGGGAGACCAGTACGCGCCAGGTCGGTGTGCCGGAATCAGCTATCGTCTTTGACATGAATCCGACTTGAAGGCCGCTTCCATGAAGATCACGCCGCTCACCCCTGCCTTCGGCGCCAAAATCGAAGGCGTCAAACTCGGCAGTCTCAGCGATGCCGAATTCGCCACCCTCCAGACAACCTGGTTCGAGCGGCGGGGCTTGCTTGCGTTTCCCGAGCAGCATATTTCGGACGACGACCTGCTGGTGTTCTCGCGCCGCCTTGGCGAACTCGATTCACCGCCCAACCAGGAAAATGGTCGCCAGTCGCCGACCGGATATCCGGACATCTATGTCGTCTCGAACGTCCTCGACACTTCAGGCCGACCGATCGGTGCGCTGGGCGATGGCGAAGCGGTCTGGCATACCGACATGAGCTACGAGAAGACACCGCCCTTGGCATCAATGCTGACCGCGCGCGAGATTCCGACTCACGGCGGCGACACCTGGTTCACCGACATGATTGGTGCTTTCGAAGACTTGCCGCCGGCGCTTCGCGACGAGATGCTGGGTCGACAGGTCAAGCACGATGGCACCTACAACTCCGGCGGCTATCTGAGAGCAGGCGTCAAAGCCGATGACAATCCTGTCACTGCTGCCGGCACCCTGCATCCGGCGGCCATCCGCATCCCCGAGAGCGGGATGACCGCGCTGTATCTTGGGCGTCGACGCCTGGCCTATATTCCCGGGCTGTCACGAGAAGACAGCGAAGCGCTGCTTGATCGTCTGTGGGCCTATCCGTCCGCCGAGCACCGCATCTACAAGCATCGATGGTCAGTCGGTGATCTGGTGCTCTGGGATAACCGAACCACCATGCATCGGCGCGATCCGTTTCCAGGCGATCAGCGCCGACTGATGCACCGCACTCAGATCAAGGGGCGCGCTGCGCCGCGTGCGGCCTGATCGGTCACGAGCAGGCCTGACCGACTAAGGCCTCAGACACGCGACGACAAGTATTCATCGCGTTCCGATACTATTGCCGGCTTTACGCCTGATTGATCAGGGAGCGACACAATCTTGGACACTCGCAAGCTGATTGCCCCGGTACTGGCCGTCGTCTTGCTGGCCGCGGTGGCTGCCGGTATCTGGTATTCGAACAGCCGCGTGCGCGACGAATCTGCCGCGACCGAGGCAGCGAAGATCGAGCGCGACAAGCAGGTCAGCCTGCGCGGCCTGATCGGGTCGGAAAAGGAGCCCTTCTTCGCTGATGCGAGGGTACAGAAAGCACTCGCCCTGCAGGGCATCACTGTCAATATCGAGAAGGCGGGCTCACGCGTTATCGCCAGCCGATACGACGCAACAAAATTCGACTTCGGCTTTCCGTCCGGGGCCCCGGCCGCCCAGCAATTGCGGTCGCTCTCGAAGGCCAGCAATGTCTACACGCCGTTTTACACGCCAATCGTCTTTGCAAGCTGGCGTCCGATCGCCGAGATTCTGGTCGCCAACGGCATGGCAGCCAAGCAGGGCGACTTCTATTACATCGTCGATCTGCCTGGCCTGATGGCGACGGTGGAAAAGGGCACCCGCTGGAAGGAACTGAAGTCGAGCAGCGCATTCGCCACCAGCAAGTCGGTGCTGGTCAATTCGACCGATGTTCGAACCTCCAATTCGGCCGCCATGTTCCTTGCACTGGCCAGCTATATCGCCAACAACCAGCAGATCGTGCAAAGTCAGGAGGACGTCGATCGCGTCATGCCGATCGTAGCCCCGCTCTTTTTGCGGCAGGGTTTTCAGGAACAGTCTTCCGCCGGTCCTTTCGAGGACTATCTCGCACTTGGCATGGGCAAGGCGCCGCTGCTGGTGGCCTACGAGTCGCAGATGGTCGAGTTCTGGCTCAAGAACCCCGAGCGCCTGAAGTCGGACATGGTCCTCCTTTACCCCAGACCAACGGTCTATTCCAAGCATGTGCTGGTGCCCTACACACCCGCGGGCGCAAGGCTGGGCGTGGCACTCGAGACCGATCCGGCGCTGCGGGAGCTCGCCCATGAATACGGCTATCGCACCGGCGGTGACACAAAGGGCCCTGAAAGCTGGTCAAAACGCGGCGTGAAGGTGCCTGAGGTGCTGGTCGATGTGATCGATCCGCCCAGCTACGAATGGCTCGAACGCATGATCACCGGCATTGAAGCCCGATTCAAGTAAACAGAGGAACGCCCCATGAATACCCCCTCCCAGCCCCCAGTCGAACTGCAAGCGCCGCAGGCGTTTTCGCTTGAACCGCCTGCTGCTGTCGCACCGGTTGCCATCGAATCAGCCAGCGGCAAGGTCCGCCTGAAGCCCGAGGACGTGGCTGAGCTCGACAACCAGGTCCGCCAGTTCATCGACGACATCACCGCCCACGACAGCCAGGACCCGATCTTCAAGCAGGCGGTCGAACGCATTCACTCGATGGGCAACAAGGACATCGAGGCCTCAGCCGCGGTATCCAACCGAATGCTCGATCGGCCGGTCAGTTCATTGAAGAACGGCCTGTTCGACAAGGGCGCCGAGATCGGTCAGTCCCTGATCGACCTGCGCCGCCAGATCGAGGAGCTCGATCCGTCAAGACAAGGCGACCTGTTTTCGGCGCGCAAGCTGCTCGG